>TARA_R100000655_G_scaffold30459_2_pt1 | contig 61644 bp, 77 predicted proteins | sample TARA_R100000655 | Tara Oceans TARA_R100000655 (sample SAMEA2622497) | marine metagenome | biome: marine biome (ENVO:00000447); feature: deep chlorophyll maximum layer (ENVO:xxxxxxxx); material: "saline water (ENVO:00002010), including plankton (ENVO:xxxxxxxx)" | depth 90 m
GTCCCTGTGGTCCTGGTGGAGCCTGTGGTGGTGGAGCACCCATCTCTGCTTCTTTCTGGGCTTGCTCTGCCGTCATTTCTTGCAATGCTATATCCAAAGCCTCTGGATGCATATCTTTCGGCAAGTCAAACTTCTCAACGATTGCTTCCATTTGCGCTTTTGCAAGAACCGCCTCGGGCCCACCTTTTTGGATAAGCGCCCAAAGCTGTTGCAAAGGCTGGAGCAACTGAAGTACAGCGTCACGAACAGCCTGGTCCGAAAACGGCGTGCGTCGAGAGTCTACAACCTCGATTTGGAAATCACCTTCCAGGTCCTCAACGGTAATCTCAATAATGTCGGGACCAGACTTGATGCGGATGACGTCGGGCTCGGGAGGCATTTCAACATCAATTTCGGCAGTGGCTTGAACAACTACAGCCTCCCCATCTTCAGCTTCTTCCGCAGCATCTTCCGCAACTTCTTGAACCGTTTCCTCGACCTCTTCAATCTGGTCTTCGGCCTCACCCATCGCGCTCTCTGCCTGCTCCTCCTTCTGCTCAACATCATCGACGTCAATGATTTCGCGCTTGTACTCCATGCCAAAGTCGCGAAGGGGGGCCTCCATCGAGGCAACGATAGCTCTTAAGAACACATGAACAACTTGGGCTACCCAGTTGTCCTTAATCATTGCGTGACGGCCATACTCAGACTCTGTGTAGTCTCGTAGGTTCATCACTTCTGTTGCAGTTGCTTTAGTCACACCCCCGTAAGCATTTGGACTAGTTCCAGCAGCACGCTCCAAGTCGGACTCCGCCTGCATCTCGTAGTTCATGATGTTCGGGGAAATCTGTGCGTTCTGAATCGGAACAATCACGTTGTTCAGCGCTCGACCGTTGAGTCGACCGTCTTCAACAGGAATGACCAAACCATCAACACCCGCAGTAATCAAACTCATCTGATCTGCGGTAAGCACTCCATCTAAGGCAAGGTATTGACGAGAATCACGTCGTGCAGCGTTTGCCCGGAATGAGCGAAACACGTTGATTTCTTGAATCTGAGGAAACAATCTCGATGCGTGACTAATGCCTCGCAATGGAAACTCTGGTTCTTGATTAAAAATCAACGGCACAATGTGCGGAAGAGGATCCCCTGCACGAGTAGAATAGGGCATAGGGCCACTAAAAATAGGCTCCTCAAACTCCTCTCCCTGATCAAGCAAGAAGACTTCGAACTTCCCACGCATCGCTCCTTCTTCTGATTGATAGGTGTCAATCAGATTGCAGACCTCATACACCCGCACAAAAAGATCCTCTGCTGGGTCGTACTCTTGCTTGTTCTTTTTACCTTTTCGCTTGTTGTTGTTGTACGAGGTGTGGGCGTTTCCATCGAGAAAGTCTTCTCGGGGCTGACCAACCAAACCTGACAAACCATATTGGTCTTCAACTTCGCGTAGTGGTCGATAGTAAACATGACCTACAAAGCGGGCATCTTCTTCATCATAGACGTCTGAGTCGAGAACCATCTCCCAATACGGGATGACTCGGAACCAAACCCGGTCCAAAACATCACCAGGCCCATCGTCAACACCCACCTTGATGCCTGAGCCGGGGTACAACAAACCCTGTCGGATAGCCTTCAACACACGGAGGTGTGTTCTATTTTGGTTCAACCATTTGTTTGCAACCATCTCTACCTTGGTAGCATCGCCGCCAAGAGTAGGGCCAGGGCCTACAACCACGCGAGCCGCCTTGGGGTACAAAGCCGCTACATACGACTCAATAATCCCATAAAGACGGTTGACTTCGATTTGAATCTGACTGGGCAGGTCCTGCATCGTGCGGGCGTTGCCGCCCTGATACGTCTCCCAAAATCTTGTCAGATACGTCTCTTTGTACAGACGCCAATCTTTGGCCTGTTCTCGTGAGTTCTTGTCGTGCGCGTCTAAGTGCGCTCTCAAGACTTTGGGGTTGAGGATGTCGTTTTCAGCCATGATTTACCTATTCGGTGTCGACCAAAGGATAGTCTGCCTTGATTGCCTCATAGTCATTTTTGGTCACATACCGCAAATCACCGCTCATCATTCCTTCCATAAGAACTAAAGCTTTGTCGGAATAACGGTCCATAATGTCATCCATGAGGAGCCCGGATTCTATTTCGTCGACACCGTTGTCAGCAAGCATCTTCATAACCAGACCTTCAAGTTCGCTTGCTCTCGCACGTTGCTCTTGCGGCAGTTTATTGAATCTCGGCATGAAGTTTTCATTTGCTTCGAACGCAAGGTCTTCCAAACTTTTCTCGGCGCTTTTTACAGCATCCTCGTAAGTGTCGCCTTTTGATAAACGATCCATGACGGCACGACGCTTTCTTGCTTCTCTTCTGATTTTGTTCTCAGGCATTACTCACCCAGCCTTTTTATTTCTGGCATGTTTAAGACCTTCTCTTGGAGTTCTTGCATAGCGTCGTAATCATAAAGTTGACCCAAGTCATCTGGGTCGGTCGGCTGGCTGGGCTGATCGTCATAACCCATGTATTGATCAAACTCTTCGGATGTGAAGTACTCTGTCTCGCCTGTTTCTGGGTAGTAAAAACCAAACTCGTTTTCATCAAAAGCACCGGCAGCATTCACATCGAAAGCGATAGCTAAAGGACGGTCCTCTTCATCAATGTAGGCGGCAAAAGCCATATCCTCGTACATCAAATCGCCGTCTTCAGCCAAAGCCTCCAAGGCCATCATTGCATCCAGGTCTTGCTGCTTGTCCCAACCATATTGTTTGGATACGGCATCCATTTGAATCGCGTTGCGATGCAACCCCGTGGAGAATCCGCCCTCTCTTAAAAGAGCTTCTCGAATCAAACTTCTCATTTCGTCTTGAGCTATCTGATCTCGTTGCTCTTCTTCAGACAACGGTTCCTGTTCTTCTTCAGGCATCGGCCCGCTCCACGCTCGACCAACCTCGCGAAGAAGGTTGTCCCTTTCCTCTTCAGTAAACTGATGGAACAAGCCTTTTGGTTTGGTCCGTTGAGGTGGCTGCGGTTTGCGGGGGCTTGTCTCTGGAGGGCCTCCCATAAGGCTTTCGCCTGGGAATGGAGCCCTTTGTTGACCCGTGTTTGGATCGATTCCGTTCATCGGATGCCGCCAGCAAGCATCCTGTCGTCTTCAAACTCGCTCATGGTGGGATAGCCACCCTCTTGACGGGTTCGTGCGGCTTGAATCAGTCGGCCTTGGTCATCGCGCTTGAGGTAGCCTTCTTGAACCAAGAAGTTCATGTACTCCTCTTTTTGAAGCTCTCGATCACTTCGTAACGATTGACCTAACGGTTGATTCGCGCTCATGGCTGCCGACATGCCAAGTGGTAAGTCTGCATCTGGTAGCGGAGAGCCTTCATACCCTCCCTCTGGAGCAGCTTCGACTTGACGCAAAAGCTGTATTGCAGAATCTCTTGCCTCGCTTGGAGTCAAAGCAGGATTCATTTCCATGTTGGCTCGGGTATTACGATCAATAAAATCTCTGCGTGATTCTCGCTGTTGTTCGCGACGGTAGGGAGCCATTGCACTGGAGACCTCACGACCGACCGCTGCAAGCCCTTCTGCCGCAAGTTCTGGCTGAGTCAGCATGCCTTGGGCAGCACGCTCTTCATACCCTGTGGGCAATGCAGACGCGGCCATCTGGGGCAGTTGCATCATCGTACCTGTGCCCTCAACGATGTCGGCACCCGTCTCCATGGCACCGCCCAGAAGGCTTCGCTGCTGACCAATGTTATATCCAAGTTCAGCGGCAAGAGTGACGTCGCCAATTGCTACGAGAAACGGCGCAATCTTGGCTGCTGCATTCCGTAGTTCAATTGCTTGGGGTGCTAATGGAACGGGATAACTTCTGGGATACGTTTGTTCCATCATAGCAAGCGCATCTTTTAAGCGTTGTCCCTGCATTCTCAAGTTTCTTTTCTGGGCCTCAGAAGCTTGGGCCGCCAGTGCTTTCAGTTCATCAGAAACATCTGGTGGTGGAGGCGGGGATGGACGCCTCGTCATCGCAGTGCGCCGTGGATCTTCACGACGAACCATGCCGGTGCGCTCTTCAGGAGAGACATACGGGCCTCGTTCCGACAAAGGCTCGACAATGTTTTGTTGCCTTCTGGCACGGTCACGAACTTCAGCAAGTTCAGGTTCTGAATAGCCGAGATCATCAGAGATCCGATCATATCCCCTTCTTCCCCCCCGAAAACGAGTGTCAATGACCATTTGGCGTTGACCTGATTCCATCCTCGGAAGATCTGGTGGCCCCTCGATAGCCCGGAAAACAGGCCCACTTCCAGCGTCAAGGTTCCTACCAGAAACAATCACCTGCCGCTCACCTGATGGTGTAACAGGACGAAAGTTCCCAGTTTCTGGGTCCATTGCAAGTGTTGAACCTTCTAACAATTCTGCATTAACGATTCTATCGTACTCACGTTGAGACATGCCTCGTGGTCTCATTTGTCGCGAAAGGACATCTTCGTCAGGCAAACTACTCGGCTTCTTAAAATAATCTACAACGGATCCACCGAGAAAGTCGTCTGGTGAGGGACGGCGACCAAACTGATTTTGGTAAGCCCGCGCTGTGCCGACACGAGCCCTACCTTGAGAAAGATCCTCCAGTTCCCGAAGAGCATCCTGGGCGTCCTCAGCAAACTCCCATCCAGACAAAACGGTTCCGGTGTTTTTGTCGTAAACAAAATGAGTGTAGTTTTCGGCCATTTGAGGTGCTCTCCTTGCTGTCCTAAGCTGCTCTTCTTCTACTGATATTTGCATGTCTCGCAGTGTTTCTGGCACAGCAAGTTCTACATACTCATCAGGAGCGACATCGACGATACCGTTTGCAAATGCGCCCCGTCCAGCCATACGAAAACTGGGTGGAAGACCTCTTGTCCCAGGACCGCTTGGACGAGACTCCAGCATATAAGTTTCGTCTATGTACTCAATTGCTCTGTCGAAATCTTCCATGTAAACGGTTTTGCCGTTTCGACTCAACCGCATACCAGCGTCGTGAAGCTCTTTTCTATTCGCCTCATTTTCTGTCATTTCAAAAAAGAAACGCTGCTCACTCGGAGTCAGGTTTTTCTTTAATCTGATGTGAGGGAATCTCGGGTCTGCCATGAGCTAAGCCTTCTATCGAATCACGGTGTTGGGACCAACTGGCATAGCGCTCTGGAGAGTCTGGTTCATTCCCTGGCTTGGAAGCTCTTGCTGTTGCCTTTGAAGGGTTTGCAAGTCACGTCGAAGCTGAATGTTGTTTGGGTCCATTTGAAGCATCCGGGTGCCTCGCTCGATGGCTTGCGAGATTTGCATCATCCGCTCGCGTTCTCGGCGTTGGCGCATTTGATCTATCTCTTCCATGCTCATGCCCATCAGTGCTCTTGGGTCCATGTCAGGAAACTCTCTGCCAACACCTGCCCGAACTGCGTTGAGGCGATTTTGTTCCTCAGCGTCTCGCTGCCTTTGCATCGACTCTTCGATTCCCATTGCTGGACCAAGCAAACCGCTCCTGCGAGCCTCATCCATCTGCGCCGCTGACAGTTGTGGAGGCTGCATCTGTCGCATTTCGTTGCGGCGGTTCTGTTCCTGAAAATTTGGGATTGACCGCCCCATGAATCCTGCCGTCTCTGGGTTCTCCAAGCCTTGAAAATACTCGCTGGCACCGAGCCTTTGCTCCATTTGCTCCTGCATCTGTCGCCTCCGTTGCATCTCTTGCTGCGAAGGTTCCCGCTCAGCACGGTTAGAACGACTAAGGCCTGTTTTTGGTGTGTCTGCCATTTGAAACTCCTATGTAAAAGAAGCTATCACACTCCGAACGGATGAGGCAGTGCTTTTCTATAAGGCTTAGTTGCCCTCACTAAAATCAAGCTCGCCAGTTTGCTTATCCATTTTTACCACTTGGCCGGTTTCCAAATCCATGTAGTCGACGTGATCCTCGTAATCATTGACTAACTGCCAAGCACCAGGGTCTGACTGCCTCAGTCTGTCCAGCCCTCCATGGACGATGTTGGTGGTGTCTCTGTCCCATTTCCGCCCTACAGCAACCTGCTCAACTCGGTTGTTGTCGTAAATCCCTTTGAAGCGATTTCGATCATACTCTCTGTATCGTTCCATAACCTCGTCAATTATCTCGGGGGTAATCCCAATACCGGGCGGTCTGGAGGACGCTTGGCTACCGACCCTCGACACTTCCGTTCCCCGAGCTTGTCCTGCTGTCGCCGCCCTGACAGACGGCCCCGAAACAGTAGATGGTCTGTTGTGGTGAGTTGGCATCGCCATTTCTAATGCCATTTCAGTAGAGCTTTGACCGCCTGGAGGCACAAGGTCTGCCGAACCGCCAAACCGAGGGGTTTGTTGAACGTAAGGATTTTTAGGATCGTAGGGTCTACCGGCCATGATTGCTCCTGAACTTCGAAAAAGTATCACACTCCAAAAGGATGAGGGAGCGCCTTTCTGCGTCTTCTAAACGGAAACGCTCCCACTCCTACAGGACGCGGAAGATTCTTGGCGTTCCACGCAGCCAAGGCTAGCGCATCTGCCAAGTCGTCATGGTATCCGTCTCGGCCTTCAATCTTTCCGTCTTCTTCTCGGATGTGCATCAACTGCTGAACGGTTGGCAAATCTGTCAAAGTCAGTCCGTCACCGTCCACTAAATACCTAAGATGACTATAAACTTGAGTCTTCTTGCCTACTGAGGAGCGACCTCCTGTCATCTTGAAGTGGTCTCCGGTCTGCGGATCGAACCACAAAGGCACACCCATCTCTCGAATCTTCTGGATTACAACGGGTCCGCCACCGCCTGTGTTGTATTCACACAGCACCCTGGCCTTGTTGTAGTAGTAGGAAAGCTCTCCGAGTCTCATGGCAAAGTCCTCGGGGGTTCTCTTGTTCGTAGTAAACGTCGCTACAAGCTCTCCATCCTCACTCAAAACCTGTGCAACTGCGTAATCATTGCCTGTTCCCCAACTCGGGTCGGCTCCAATCGCATAAGCCATTCCAGACTTTGGCTGTTGATGGATTCGAAGTTCCTTAGAAAGGTCCGGTGGTCGCAAAGTGCAGACAACTTCGTTCAGGTACGCGACATCAAACCACGAACCGCTGACCTCCATGAAGCCTTCTTCAACGGTAAGGGGGTACTCCTTCCGAAACCTGTCCGCACCAATACCGTCCGCGCCACGGATCTTCTGATTCCGCCAGTACAACTGGTTGATACTAAGGTCGTGCAACTGCTTGAGGTCCCACTCTTCTTGCGTGGGCTCCCAGTCTCTTGGCGGCTGAAGGCTGTACGCATGATGATCAGCCCAACGAAAGAACCGAAAGCAAGCATTTGGATCATTCTGTGCATCGAGTACCTTCCTGTGAAATAGATTACCGGGTCCGTTTGGTGTAGACGTGACAAAAATACTTTTGTGTGGCCCGTCATGGAGCGTAGAGGTCACTGAGGCCCACACGTCGTCGGCATTCGGCCAGAAGGCTACCTCGTCCGCGTGCAGCCGCTGAAAGGTAAATGAACGACCGTGCCCTCGACCACCAGCAGTCAGGCATCGGAACATCACACCCGTGTCGGAGAACTCCATCTCCTTTCGGTTCGACCTCGCCATCGGTCTCTTCATCACACTCGGAAGACTGTCGTGGAAATACTTCAGCCTTCGGAAGATGGAATCCGTCGCATCGTGGTCGTTCGCAACAATCAATGTCCGTACAGGATCGGATGCCCAGTACCCATAAGTAAAGTTCCAGGCACAACCCACTGTCGTGTCGCCAATCTGACGTGGCTTGCAGTGAACAATTGTCTGGTGACCCTTGATAAAGTCAGACAGAGCAATCTGCTGCTCTAAGAATGGCTCGTTGAAGAAACGCTCCATACCCTTGTTGTCAATAATCTTCAGTCGACTGATAAACTCAACAGGGTCGTTGCCCAAAGCCATCAGGCGATTCACCATCGCGGTGGACACACCTTTCATTTCAACTTCCGAACAGACTTCCAACCGGCTGAACCAGCATTCACTTGCAGCCACTCGACGATAGCCGTGCTTGTTTCTTCCTTATCCTCGGGTTGCAAAGTCTTACCTGTGATCTTCGCGTACAGATCCATGATCTTCGTGTCCCCTTCGCGCATCATTGTCCTCATTTGGTCCCAAAATAGCGCATCTAAGCCCTCAATATCCTCTTTTGACATCGTTCTGGGAAGCGGAAATCCACCGTAAAACCACCCATTGAACCCCTTAATTTCGACCCATTCGTTCCATTCTTTCATGGAAAAGGCCTCTTTTCGGAAGAAATCATGGGTTCTGGCCGACTTGATCCAATCTCTTAAGTACCCAAGACCCTGCTCTTCACATGTAATAGCAATGGCTTGCATCACTTCCATTCGATCTGTAGGCTTGAATCCTACAAGCTCTTCTGCCTCACGTTTTATGACCTCGCTCGGCTCCGATTTTACAAGCTGTCCGTTCAATAAAGCAGACACAGGCTCGCCATCAAAAACAAGAGGCTTCTCTTTTACATCTTCCATGTTCCCAAACTACCGGAAATGTCACGATTTGTCACGGAGTGGGTGCATAGTTTGCACCATGTGATAGCCTTCCGGTGGAGGTAAACCAAAATGGTAAACAAAGTATTTCTTCTCGGTAACCTCGGTGCCGACCCTGAACTCAAAACTGGTAAAAGCGGCTCGTCCTACTGTCGCTTTTCCGTAGCAACCACGTCTGTTTCGCGTGGGGAAAAGAAAACAGAGTGGCATCGCTGCACTGCTTTCGGTAAAACCGGCGAAGCTCTCGCCAAATACTGTACTAAAGGTCAAACGGTCTTCGTTGAAGGTCGTATCGAAACCCAGAAGTACACAGACAAGAATGGTCAAGAGCGCTCCAACACTATGATTGTTGCGTTCACCGTCCAGTTCTTGGCTAAAAACGCCAAGCAAGGCGCTTCTCAAGGCAACTCCTATAAGAAACCACAAGCTTCGTACACACCCGAATCTGTTAATGTAGATGACGACTGGGACGAAGAAGTTCCCTTCTAAGGAGATACAATGCCAACTGCTAAGAAACCAAAAGCGCCAGCTAAGAAACCAGCTACCAAGGCAAAAGCAAAGGCTCCTGCTAAGCCAAAGGCCAAGGCTGCTCCTAAGAAAGTCGAAAAGTCTCCAGCCTGGAAGGCAATTCACTCGTCAGAGAATGACACTTGGCGCACACCAAAGCCTTTGTTCGACCGTCTCGACCGTGAGTTTGGATTCGGACTCGATTCTGCTGCTCTCAAGCACACCGCTCTTGTCGATAAGTACTTCGGACCAGATCACGAAGATTCGTCACGGCAAGATGCTCTTTCGGTCGATTGGGACGCTGATGTCGTCTACTGCAATCCTCCTTACGGTCGCAAAGTCGGTGACTGGGTCAAGAAAGGTTGGCAAGAGTCACTCAAGGGCAAGACGGTTGTCATGCTTGTTATGGCTTGTACCGATACCATTTGGTGGCACAACTGGGCTTGGAAGGCTGACCAGATTCGTCTGATGAAGGGTCGTGTGCCTTTCCGTCGTGAAGATGGGTCGAAAGCATCAAGCGCTCCGAAAGGTTCGGCAATCTTGGTCTTTAGACAAGGCGATGGGAAGAACCACAAGAAGTACATCTCTTGGGTGTTTGACAAGTACGATGAGTGAAAAGCCACCTGGCGAATGTGAAATCGAAGGATGCAAAAGGCAGTCCGCAGTCGTTGTCAATCGACAAGGGCAATGGAAAGCTGTGTGTGTCTATCACAACGCTCCAAAGCACTGGAAGCTCAAAGATGACTTTGAGGTAAACACAACCTTGTTTGGCTCAAAGCAAGAAGGGTAAATGCGTTATCATTCCTACAAGACGATGCGCGAGAAAACACCCAAGCTCTATACATTCACAATCCGACTGGCTGTCGAGTCTTATGACGTCGAAGACGCATTCGCTTGTGTGATTGAAGAGCTACAACACAACCCTGCAAGTGTGCTCGACGATGTCGTCTACGATGTCACCGAACCAGGACCAAACTTCGATCCATTCTATATGGACAAGCTTGGACTGAACGAAGACTCAGAGGTCATTTGGACTCTGGAAACCGCAGAAGACTAAGCAATAGGAGCAACCATGTACGGTTCATACGGAAGCAAAGGCGGAAAGAAAACCCCAATGAAAAAGACCAGCTACGGAACTGGTAAGAAGAAAAAAGGTAAGAAGAAATGAAAGAAGAAGTAACTAACGAGATGGTGCATCTCGCTGAAGGTTTTTTCCTGCAAGAGCGTGACGACGGTACGTTTGCACTCCTTGAGGACAATGAAGTGGTCGCTGAAGGCGAAACCGTGCTTGAGGCACTGGAAGCGCTGGAAGTCAGTCTTGAGCTTCGCATGGTCCAGGCAACGATGTCTTGGCTCCAAGCAAGTGTTCCAGAAGAGGGATACCAAGTCTGATGGCTACGATTGTTCGAACAGCGGCGAAAACGGTCAAGCATATGACCGACATCTCAGATGAGCTACTCGTTAGACTTCGTGATTCTCTTGTTCTTATCGATCACCCTCAAGCAAACAGAGTTGTTGTTGAGGTGAGAGTAAAGCAGGTCTTCGATGAAGAAGCGCCTGAAGATTCGTAAGTGGGCAAAAGAGTTCGCTAACCAAAGGACTCGACACGACAGACCTTATGTTGACTGGGTCTGTGCTGACCACCACGATGTCATTCACAAGTTCTTAGATGAGCTTGAGACCAAAGCAGGGACGAAGGACTTCGTCTCTGTTCTTGGTATGTGGCCTGACGCTAAACTCGCTCAACAGTTTGGCCTTGAGGTCTATGAGGTCGTCAATGCACGCAGAATCATCACTGCACCACCGATGACTTTGTCTAAAGAGCGCTACGTTGAGAAGATTGTCGGACCTTTGGTGCGTGTCATGGTCAAGCTTGGCGACAAAGAGCGTGCCTACGACGTTCGTCGATGGGCTGCTGGTTTGCGTCCAAGGCAAGCTAAGAAGTGTCGTTGGCGCTCTATTGGTGTCGTATGGTGGCAAATCTCGTCCAATGACCCGTTAGACACGCTCGACTCCAACCGTCTGCAAGGCAAGAACTGCTCTACTTGTAGATATTGGAGAGGTATGGATAACCTTATGGATAAGTCCAACAAAAGGCACACAGGAGCTTGGTGTGTAAGCAGAGACAGCGTCCGCAATGCAATTGGTCGCGACTGGCTGGTAAAGCATGGTGGAACAATCGGCAGAATGGCTCATCCTTGGCATACAAACTGTCCTGCTTGGGGTCCGCTAAACTTCTCGCTCAGAAGGCGTCTACAGAAGCCTAAGCGTAGAAGCAATGGTCCTATTGCTTGGGTGTCGACGATTACGCACGCTCATTACTCTCCAGAGCCTTTGCCGATACTCGATGGTGGTTTGAAGCTGGTGAAGATGCCTGAGTGGCTTGAACTGATGAGTGCGATGCGTCACCGCTCATAACTCTCTCTTCTCTCTCTGCTACTCCTCTATATCCTTCATCATTTTGGGTTACCCCCCCCACCACTCGGCCTTCACATTTCTGGCTACCCCTCCCCCCCCATGGGGCCCAGACAGACCACCCCACCCCCCCCACCGGGGCGGCGGTGCGCGGGAAAGCGATCGGGGTCGGTCCCCGTCAATGGCCCCCCTCCTCTATTGGGGGCTCTCTATCTCTACAGGTCCCCCCCCTCTATCGGGGGCCCTTCATTTTTGCTGCTCCATTCGGTCGGTCCTGGGTTGGGGTTGGTGGTCAATCGGTTGTCTTGAATATCAAGTAACAAGCCCCACCAATGTAAGCAACACGAATACAGCAAGAAAAATAAAAAACGATGGACAGGGAGCCTGACCCCCCAAAAACATCAAATAAAAATGCATTTTATTTTGCTTTTGTTTATTCAATGATTCCAACCATTTAGAAACACCCCATGCCCGCAGTCTATCGAATAGCTGTAAACCCTTGTTTTTATTGAGGTTTCATTCAAACAGGCTTCCCGTCCATCGGTTTGCAAGTGTAATCACCTGGTTTACATTGTCAGGGCCAGGAGGGAAACACCCCAACGGCAAACGCTCTTTCAACTATCTACATGACCCACACCCCAGCCGGTTCCCCACCTCTAATGAGAGGCGCAGGACAGGTAGCCTACCAGGCGGCACCCCTTTCTATAGGTTCAGTGCTTGGGATAGGGCCCCAGACCTGGGGGGATCGCATTCAAACGCGGCAAACCAGGCCCCCACCGGGGGAGGATAGGAACGATCTTTGACATCACCACATAGAATCTGGACACGTCAAGCCGGGTGCCGCTTTCGAGCGGGGAGACCGGACTGAGTTAGGAGTGAAAGCCCACCCCCTGGATCAACAGGGGAGCCCCCTTAGCGGGGGGACGTAGGTGGACTGAAGTTGAGCTTGCCAAGTAGCGAGGGTGGGTGCCTGCAAGGGGACCCCGCGCCAAGGAACCGCAAGCAAGAGACCGATCCGTGGGGCGAGCGATCTTGCCAAGACCCCCGAATAGCCTGGACGTGTAGCAGTGAACGACCCCCACGCCCCGATGACGGGCGACCCGCGCCAAGTCCGAGTAGGCCACGCGCCGGTCTGGCACCCTGAGAGACCGTGGGGGGGACAACCTAACAAAGGAGGCAAACCATCAGGCCCCCCATTCGTGGGGGGTTCTGACGGGCCTAATCAATGCACGGGCATTCCGCGCGTGGATTGTTCCGGCCTGACAGCCAACAACCCCTGACAAAGGACCGACAATCATGGCAACTTTCATCAAAATCGTTGACATCCTCGAAACCGAGGGCCTGTTCCACATTATCAATGCCGACACGCATCACGGCGTGGGCGAGTCATTCGACACAGGCACGCAAGCGGAGTCTTTCCTGGTAGACGAGGGCTTCACGCATGACCCCGCAACCAACCTCTTCATCCGCAGCTAATACACAACCCGCCCAAGTTATCCATAAACAATCCATATAGTTATCCATAGGAGACATCCATGTCTAAAGCAGAACAAGTCCGTAAGATCGTCAAAGCCCTCCCCGTAGCTTCCAGCCCCAAGCAGGTCAAGAAAGACGTGCGTGCAGCAATGCGCGAGGTCTACGGCCCGGAGTGGTTCACGAGCGACCGAACCAAGGGTGTGTTCACCCGCGTGAAGGAGGCTTACATCGCACGCAACCAGTAGGCAGGGTGGGATTAGGCCCTGTGCGTCCACTGCCCGCAGGGGTGGTGGGGTTCCCGAATACAAGTGAGGCAACCGTGAACAAACTCTTGACCTGTGCAAGGTTTAGCGCATTCTACGTCGGCATGGCGTTTTTCCCCGTCATCGTGATCATGTCCATCAATGTCTGGATTGACCCCGGCATGCCATGGGCAAAAAACTGGGGTCCACGCTGTGACCTGGCCTTTGCCTGCTGGGCTGCACTGTCAGCCTATGCCGCATATCGACTCAACACAACCGACAACCACTAACCCCATCGGAGGCAACCTATGGCAATCGCACTAAGTGTGCTCTATGCACTGACGCTACCCCTAACCCTTACCTGAGCTTAGTCTCTATTGATCCAAGGATCTATATGTACGTACACAAACACCATATAGATCCTTTATTGAGTAGAGAGTAAATAGGATCTAATAGGATCCGCAACCCGAGGCAACCATGAGCAGCAAGAATATCTACCTCGTGAAAAGGACCGACCCCGGTGGCTACGATTCATACGATTCGTTCGTCGTCATTGCGACCGATGAACTCGAAGCCCGCTACACCTACCCCGGCCCCTACCACAGGTGGGATGACCGCTTGGGCCACACCACTTGGGTGTTTGTCTACCACGACGGGAGCACTGAACCATGCGGCCCGAGCCGGTGCTGGGTTGACGACCCGGAACAACTTGAGGTGACCAAGATCGGAGTCGCTGACTCCACACCCGAAGACCCTGTAATCCTTGCCAGCTTCAACGCTGGCTAACCTAAGCGAGGCAACCATGAGTGAAGAAAACACACGCTACATCGACGTATCCATGACCTGGGAGGACTCAGTGCGCGAGCTACTGAACCTTCTCCCACACCTGACCCGAGAGGGGGTAGAGGATGCACGTCGCCATATCATCCACGCTGCCAAGATGGCAGACCTTTACGTCCAGATGATGGAGGGGGAAGCGGTTGAGGTTCGGGTGGCAGAGGCAACGACCTCGCGATTGGAGATGGCGGTTAGGTCAGATCCCGATCCTCGAATCATTGAAGGAGGTGAGTGATGGCAGACAAAGGCATCGGCATTGGACAGTGCGAAAAGCATGGTGAGTATTTCAAAGATGCACACGATAGCCCGTGTCCCTCATGTGAAGACGAAGAAGAAGAGGGGTGAAACCAATGAAACGCCAACCACTAAACAAACCCCGGTGCAAACACTGCGGCGACTGGGGCCACCTCGACAACGGCAAAGCATGCAAGCAATGCCCAACCACAAGAAGGAACCAATGAGATTCAGAGAATACATCAACGGGGGAGACGTTGTCCTCGACATCGAGCCGGGGGAAATCCTCGAACACCGTAAATGGGAGCCAAGCGAGGAGGGATACGACGCGCAGCATGTGTCATGGGAAGCATGCGAGCAAGGCATCACCCGGACCTGGTCTACCTGGGGAAGGGACTGCGACGGCGACATTGGTTCGCAGAGTGTGCAGTTCTGCCCCTGGTCCAAGATAAAAGCGAGGACCTGCCGACGTCTCGTCGGTGAGACCTGGGTGGAAGACGAGGAGGTTGACTGGAAAGGCAACGTCAGAAAAGTCGCATACTGTGAACAGCAGTTTGAAGACGACCCAGGCTGGCCGGAGTGGGAGGAGGAATCCCGCGAGCACTACGACCAGTATGCTCAAGCCATGGGCTACTGACCCGTGACATTTCGTGACAAGACATAGTCACACTGCGACAGTATAAACAAACAGCCAACACTGGAGGCAACCATGATGGAGCGAGACTACTGCGACGAATACACCTGGGCTCGATTCGCTGACGCATACGAACGACCCTGGCCCGAGGATCACCCCCGGTGCGAGGAGTGTGACAAGCACCTAACCGAGGAGGAAATCAGCGACAGCAAGCCCTCAACGTACACTCCAGGTGCCGACTGGTCATACATCTGCGACGACTGCGGCGTAGTCTGCGACTCATGCGGCACCAAAGTGTGGTTCGAGTACGTCGCCCTGTCTGTGGAAAATGTCAGACGTGGACGACCCAACGAGCAAGTGACCTGCATCTGTGATGAATGCATCACGGAGCTTGACGATGAAGAGATAGAAGAACTCAAAGCATACCGACATCCCGTGTCGGCTGTCAGGGAAAGCGCGGAGAAGGCCGTCTAACGGCGGCCAGGGGTGAGGGTAGGGCTTGACCCTGCTCTCACTCCAACCCTGGCTTAGACACGAGACCACGCCCAGCAATGGGCATTCAACCCCCAACAAGAGAGGCAACCATGTTCAACCACAATCAAAAAATCAACCGAGCCGGGACCGCAATGGCCCGAGCATTCCGACAAGCAGCCGAGGAGCTTATCGTTCAGCGGGAAAGCGGAAAGATTTGGGAACCCAGGGACCTGGGCCTGAAGCGATTCACCTTCAACGGCACAGCCATCGGAGGACTGATGCTTGCCAAAGGATTCAATGCACCTCGCATTGCAGTGACCAACGGTCAGATTGCACTCGACGTGATTGGAAGCGAGCGCCACGATGAATGGCTTGACACCACAGCCGATGTCCACTCGGCTGCTGGACCCTCATGGGAAAAGCAGACAGTAGGCATCAACCCTGAAACCATCAAACAACACTGCTGGGATCTTCATGTGCTGGACCATGAGAAGTGTGGCGTGAACGCTGTACTGCTCAACGCTGCACTCAAGTGGGTGGGCACCGGACCCATCACCATCAAGCAGAAGCCAACCGATCCACTCGGACCAATCCTTGTCGAGAACATGGAGAGGCTCGTGAGTGCAGTGGTCATGCCATGTCGGCTTGACTGAAACAATCCGCGCCGGGATAGCGCCCCGGCTAATCAGGGTGGTGCCCTGATGAAGAAGCCGAGTAGCTGCGGCAAAATACAACCCCGGACCTCGTGAGAGGTCGGCGCGGGTAGCGTCGTAAGAGGGCATGCCGGAGGCGAAAGCCGGTGAAAGCTAACTCTCACTACCCCCACCACTAACAACAACAACGAGGCAACCATGACAAGATACAAAGGAACCGGCGGCGTTGGACTGCGACAAGAGAACGCGCCAAGCGAGTGGGTAGACAAGGTGTCCTACCTTTACATCGCAGAGCTTGAGAACCTGCCCGACCAAATCGGGTGCGAGCAACTGCAACAATGCTACACGACGTGGCCTGTCGATGGAGAGCCAAGCCCCGTGGCCAGGTTTGAAGTGGTCCACAACGTGGACTCAGACCAGGCCGCCCTCATGCTGTGGGGTAAGGCCTTCCTCAAAGGATGGACCAACCACGACACAGCCTGGTTCGTCACTCATTCATACCGACTGCCGCACTTCTTGTCAGCCGAAGGAGGTGAGGAATGAAAGACAACTACGTTTACGTCCTGGTCAAACTAAACCTGAAGCCAGGACAGAGTGAGGATTCTGTGCAGGAAATCGTCAGTGAGGCAGACTATTCGTTTGCTCACGAGCAGATTACCGAAACAGAAATCATCGACATCCACGACATGCAGGTTGGAGGTGAGGAATGACTAAGCCATCACCACTTGAGCAAATCGTAGCCAGGGCACTGGCTCACTGGCTGAAGGAAAACAAAGCGTCCCAACGTAAAGGTGAGAGCGTCCCAAAAGACAAACGCAAACAGTTGGAATCCTTATGATGTTGAAAACAAAACGTCCCAACGTGATGCGGTCAGCGTCCCATCAACAAACCAAGCGTCCCAAGGTCGGCGGCCAACCGGCTGGAATCATTCGGTTCCTGTTTGGTCAACGTCCAAAGGGAGAGGCGGAACGAAATCTAAAGTTCTCTTCTCCCCCCAGACCCCCCTCTACTCTCAAAAGCTATTAGTAGATAATTAAATTATAATTATAATATAAAGATCCAATGGTCAATGAATAAGATCCAATACCAAATGATAGAGACCCCCTTGGAAAGCCAAGCCCACCCGGTTTGGGACGTGATGGCCTATGCTTTCATTGCTGTCGCACTGCTAACAACGGTGCTGTCAATGAGGGACTGAGAGCCTGCCGAAAATAAAATAAACTTTTTCTGTCCGCCAAGACCGACTGGCGGCGTCTTCTAAAACAGGAAGCACAAAGCTACCGACACAACAACAACACCGAGAGGCAACCACCATGATGGAAGTAATCAACCTTCATCCGCTATCTGACGAACAAGATCCATACGGAGAGTATCAAGTCGAACCACTTGCAAGGCTTGAGTATTGGATCGAAGGGAAGCTCAAGCAGAAGCTGGACCCCAACGACCTAATGAAAACCTGCGGCGGGGTGCCTGCAACCAGGGAAGAAATCGCCCTACTCCGTGAGGCATACACCGCTTGCTTGAGGAAGGACCTGGAACGAGCAATCTTCCTGGCCCGTGAGTACGAGCAGCTTGATCCCTATGGATTCTATGACGAGGACTTCTGGGCAATCAAGTTCCCCGACCTTGTCTTTGTTCAACCAATCCCCAACCAACTCAACAACTAAGAGGCAACTATGAGACTTGAGATTGATTTTATTCTTCAACGCGATGACTACGACGGCATCATTGAGATGGCTGGCTACGGCATCAAATACTGGGCATCCTACATGTGCTCAGAGGATGATGGCTGCCACTTCACGGACCCTGAGTACGGTGACGAAAGAGAGTCTACAGACTTCTTCATCACACCCTCAGACGTCGAGCGAGCAATCGGTGAGTTGTTCTTGAAGCGACCATTGAACGGCTACTACATGAGCGCCATCGATCAGTTGGTGCTCAAAGGTGAGTCAAGCGATGTTGGCTCCGACATTGCGGACGCTATCATCCAACAGGCTTGCTTTGGTGAGGTGATCTATGGGTGAGAACCAAGTTCAGGAAGCAGTCCGAAAGAGTCTTGTGAAAGCCAACGAGGTCATCATTGGCAGGGAGGTCATCAACTGGACTATCCCTGTCCCTGATGACAGCGGCAACGTGTGCCTTGTGATGATCCTCAAGTGGGTAAAAGAGCAAGGCAGTGACACACTGAGACCGTCACCAGGGTGGACAATCACAACGGTGATTGACCCCAACGGAACGGTCTTAGTCACTCGAACAGATTAGCTGTGACATATCGTGACAACTCAATAAGTGTAGCCGTGCTACATACAATAACATTGGAGGCAACTATGGAAGCTGAGAAGAAACCTGAGCAAGTGATTGCGAGCTTATTGAACCCTGGGACTGAGGTCTACTCACTCATGGTTCACCCCAACGGAAGCGTCACGATTACACTTGGTGTTCGCGACCAGGGGTATTCATTCAACGACAAGACCCAATTGGATGTGGTCGGAGAACTGCACGAAGAACTCAAGGCTTGTGGGTTTGAGTTCAAAGCTCACACGACGTGGGTTGAAACTCCGAGTGGCGACGTTGGATACAGCATACCGGAGTGGACTGCCCTTAGTGACGAGGAGCGCCTGCCCATGGACATCAGCCGTTGGGGTTCGTACTACGAGAAGTGGACAGAGTGCAATGACCCTCGTGCCCCTTGGCATTCGACTTGTGTGTACCTGTTTGTAATCTACAACAACCTCGACCGACCCAACAAAAAATCCTAACCATTCAACGGAGGCAACCAATGAATAGAGAGAAACTACCTGATAAAGCAGCGATGTGGACACCGACCACATCCAACGAGAAGACCGGGCCAGTGCCCACCATGTACGTCGGACGGACCCGAGAGGAGAGTCTGTCAAGCTGCATCGGATGCAAGCAACTGGAGGACAAGACTTGCTATGCTCAGTTCGGCACGCCAGCAATCGGCCACTCGTCAATCATGAATGCATCCAAGAGAGGCAAGGACTACAGCCTGAAGCGAGCACTGAAGGAGAGCAAGCGCGTTGCAAAGATGGCTCGGTTTACAGGCACGGGTGACCTGACTGCAATGACCGATAAGTACATGCAGAAAGCACTCAAGGCCGTGAAGGCCTTTGGTCTTGCACCAGTCGGCTACATTCACATGTGGCGAGAGAACAAGCAGTGGGCCGGTGTGTTCATGGCGTCTTGCGATGACATCAGCGAGGTTGACGAGGCGCTGGAGGCAGGGTTCAGGGCAACGGTAGTGCTACCCCCCACCCACACCGAGCGCGAGTTCACAACGCCAGGAGGGGCCAAGGGGATTGTCTGTCCTGCCATGGTGGCAAAGGACATGGGCAAAAGCTTGACCTGCAATGACTGTCTGTTGTGTGACGGCTCTCGACCTGGGCCAGTGATTGGATTCCCCAACCACGGACCCAAGCACCGACACTTGCGGCAACCAATCAAGAGCAAGAAGAAATCAGGATGGAGGTCCGTTGAACTGAAGCGGGCTTCAATCGAAGACTTAGACATCTAACCAACACGCCAAGGAGGCAACCAATGAAAGGCAAATACCCATGGAGTCTCGAAAAGAGGCAAGAGAACCACCATGTCATAAAGCGTTCCAGGGACTACCTACCCATGATAGCTGACGTGTACGGCACGGACGCAGAGGCACGGCTCATTGCATCAGCACCGAATCTCTTGGCTGTGGTCGAGAGACTTCAGGAGTGGGCGGAGTCAAAGACATCCGACTGGTTCGATGATCTCCAAGCCAACAACGTACACCAGGCACCCAATCTCTCGGAGATTATTCAGGCTGCAAACGAAGCAGTGGCCGAAGCCAAAGGGGGTGAGTGATGGGAACGAAGTACGTCGTTGAGTTTGAGGCTGAAATGTACATCCGGGTGAGGGTAGAAGCCGACACCCCAGAGGAAGCCATGGACCGCGCTCAGGAACTGGTCACGGTTGAGGGGCGCCACGAAAGCCTTTGTGTTGAGGTTGGGTACACTGCCGACTTGTTGGAGGTGTACGCCGGGAACTGTAGCGCCGAGCGTTGGGAGGTGAGTGATGACTGACGATCAAATGAGACAGGCCTTCCGCATATTGCTTGACCTATGGGAGGAAGCAAAGGAACAACAGGACAACTACGAACGGACCAACGACTACATGGATTGGTTGAGTCAGACCATGCAAGAGGCCCCATCAATGAACGACGGGGGTTTCAAATGAACCATGACAACAAGTACTCAACAGCATGGGACCAACCATTCAAGATTGAGTGGAGGTGTGCCAAGGAAGTGCTGGAGCCTGGTGAGAAAGCAAGGAGTCTTTACGAGCCAGTGATCGAAGCCATTGTTCGACGGAAGCAGCGGGAGATGAGGGAGGCGAAAGGCGATGACTAAAGTGTACTTGGTACAGTTCAACGTGGGTTCAGAAACCTATGCGAAGGTGTGCCATTGGCTACCGCAGGGAGGAGACGAGAGGAGCTTGGCTGACATGCTGCTCAGGTTCATGGTGGACCTGTACCAATCATCCATCAAGCCACGCTTCACCAGTCCAACAATCCTTGCCAGTCGGTGGGTTGTGTGGTCCTGCCAACAACAGGATCGAATGCGACCGTTGAGCGTAGACAACATTGGTGTAGTCTCAAACGAACGGTATGTGTTTGCAGACTATGTGTTCGATGTGAACTGCGACAACCTGGGGCCGCTTACCAACCTGCCGGACGTTCGATGCACCCAGATAAATCACAACGGAGGAAAGAATAAAACCATACAACTTCAACCATTTATCATGTACCGACAACTCATGATGGAGGAGAAAACAGAACCGATGATCGTAGAAGACAGCATGGTGTGACATGCTGTGACATTTGATGACAACTGAACATAAACAATATGGTTACCATGTAGCCATGGAGGCAACAAACATGGGACAAACTATTTCCCCTGAAGACATGACTGATGCGCTTATTGTGGCGCTCGGTAAACTTATCAACGACAAGACGTTCAAGGCTGCTCGCTCCAAGCTGGAGCCTGGTAGCTATGACGTGCCAGTGCTTATCCATGGCAACCTTCAGGTTGACGTGGCTGAGGACTACAGCCGCAGGGGTACGAGCCGTATCCCCTACACCGTGGTCATTGCCTTGCTGCTCAAGCATGCAGGCTACACCAAGCAGTCCTCGGTGCGTACCCTTACCAAGCTGTTTCGTGAGGCTCACGAGATGGAGAAGGATGCAGCCAAGCTCCTCATGCAGGAGTGTGGACTGACTGAGGCAGTCACCACGGTGCAGAAGCTTGTGGCAGATTCGCTTCCACCCATCCACGCCAAGGGTGTGGTCAAGGTTCAGAGCGAGGGCTTGGTAGTCGAGCAACGTGAGTTGACTCGATCCGAGGCTGCGGCCTTGTTTCCTACTCCCCCTGCGCCACCCGAGCGTAAGCTCCAACCACGCAAAGAAGGAGGTGAGTGATGGCAGCCCATCGAGTTGGTGTTTGTCCAGTGATTGATATGCACAAACCTACGAGGTTCAGGCTGCACGAGCAGCCTGGATTCGAGCACTGGAAGCGCGTTAGCTGGTATTCCCAAGGAATCTTCATTGCCCTGTATAAGTTCGGGCATGTAAAAATCCCCTGTGTTTTGAAAGACCGCAACCGGATGCGGTCCCGCCTTCAGAACGTCGTAAACAACCGAATAATCTTGGACCCTGGCTTGGGATTTATGACGCATTGGGACCGGGATTTTCAGTACATCCACGGGCGAATCTATAAGCTTGAAACCTTAAAGACCGTCTCGCTGGAAACGGCGAGAAGAAAATGTTGGTGGGCAGAAGCTCACAAGGGAGGTGAAGAATGAGAGTCTATTGCGTTGAGACGAACATCTGTGACCCTTACGTCCAGTACTTCAGGTCACACGTTGAAGCCAGAAAAAGAGCGGTCCAGAGGATTCGAGACTTTGTCCAAGAGGAGCGCAAGTACAACAAGAGCTTTCGGCTGGCAGAGGTTGCGTATGACCTCTCCATTCAGATCAAGGCATGCACTGTTGCTAAGGCTGACAAGCAAACGATTGTCACGCTGCTCAACAAAGATGAACTGTCGATGGAAGAGCAAGTCGTTGAAGAATGGAACCCACAACAGAAGTGGACAAAACACAACAAACAAAGAGGTGAGTAATGAAGACCTATCATATTGAACTGGAGCACACGGTGTTTGTGGTGATGGAGGTTCAGGCCGACTCGGAGAAGGAGGCTATCGAACTGGCTCATCTACACAGCGCTCCCCAGGAAATGATTTCATCAATCGAGTTCGAGGCTGACGAACCATCCATGGTTGTCGAGGTGTACCACGGCGGAACCTGCGACGGGGGTCTGGTCACTCAGTGTGAGGAGGAGTAGTGAAACAGACAGTCAAGCGAGGCCGAGGCAGGCCGAGCATGAGGCACCTAACGTGCAGCGTGAGGGGCTGTAATAAGCCGCACCGATCGAAGGGCCTGTGCTCAAGTCACTACCAAAAGCATATACGAAAACAAAGAAAGGAAAGACAGACCGAACCGAGTGAAGACTTCTTGATTGATTGCATCGACATGAAGCAAAAGATGTCAGAGGTTGAATTTATGTACAACAAAAGATTGGAGGCAATCATGGCAAAGAAAGATAAAAAGAGCAGCCCAAACAAGGCTTACACAAACGATGAGGTCCTGGCTATTCTTCGGGCTGTGGACAGAGTTGAAAAGAGCCCTGGCCCTGGCGTAAAGACTAACCCAAAGAACATGAAGTTTTGGGAGGAGGTGGCCACTATTCTGTGGCACGATTCAGATTACCATCGAGAGGCAGGGGCGCTTAAGTCTTGGTACAACAAAAGACAACGGGAGCAGCGGGAAAGCGATACCAAGCCCGGTGGGCCGTTGGCAGAGAACTACAGCCAGATTGGCCATGAGGTGCAGGATATGCGAGATGACATCTCCGAGATCCTCACCGAAATGGCAGGCATTCGTGAGTTCAGGGAATCAGTCGTTGCATCGGTAGATGACATCCGTCAAACCCTTCGCGACATCTGTGACCTATTGACCGCAGGGAGGTGAGTGATGCCACGACGCAAGAGGACACCAGAACAACAGGACTACGTCATTCAACAGGTGACGAGTTCAATGGGGCCGATCCGAAACCCAGGGGTAGCCAGGTTGCTGTTGGGTGAGCCCAAAGTAAAACCGTATTTGTGTGAGCACTGTGAGGCGGTAATGAGCAAGACGGGCAGGCTGCCAGCGATGAACGACCGATACAGTTGGGCGCACTGGATAGGCTGGAGTGTAGGTGAGTACGGGGTGCAGAAAGTCCACTCCCTGGGCTTGGATTCATCCTACGGTCAGTGCTGCGTTGATTGCTTCAAAATCTTTGAGCAGTGGCAAAAAGAGTACGAATCAGAAGGAGGCGACAATGAAGACAGAGTTTAAGCTTGAGGACATGAACAGCATCGAGCTAACCAACTTGCAATGGCTGGCTGTAATGACTGGCCTACAAAGACAGGTGGCTTTCCTAAGAGGAAAGAGCCGATTGGATGAAGACATCCAGCGGAACCTTGATATTATCTGGGCAATCCGTGCAACCATCTTTACCGAGGAGGAACTCAAAGATGTTCCCGACGTTCGAGCGCCAGCAGATTGACAGCCAAGCATTGGAGGCGGCGCATGCTGAAGGCATGCGTGCTTTGAAGAAAGCAAAGGCTAACGGGTCGAGTGGACCAGAGGCTGCTCGGATTGCAGAGATAGAAAAAAACAAAACATATCGAACACTTACCGGGAACAACATTCCTGGTTTCCAAGAGGAGGCAACTGTGGGACTATCAAATCATGATGCCATCGGCTTAGCTGAGGGCTTTGTAGAGGGGAGTGATGAGGAGCGCATCCGTGCTTGGCAACACTTGATTGACACTGGGCTTGCTTGGCAACTGCAAGGATCGTTTGGGCGAACAGCTATGAACCTGATTGAATCAGGCATATGCTCACCACCCAAGCCCATGTCTATCAACTAACGGTTGCGTGCCCAGCCGGTCCCTCTTGACTCTTGTGTTCGTGCCTTTGCATATCGCTCAAGAATCTTGACGGCCCTGGACCTGGACTTCTTTGTGTCTCTTCTCTCAATCGTTCTTACGTTGGCAAAGTCAGACGACTTCTGTCGCCTTGTCTTTCTGCAAATACGATAGGCAAGCGCAGCGTCTGATGACGAAAGAAGAACACGGAACAACGGTCCATCTTGATTGTAGAGCATGTCTGACAATGAACGGATGTCATCCGGCAAGACCTGCAAGTCTTCCAAGACCTCGTCATCAAAGTCATCCCAGTCAAGAGCTTGGTCAATGAATGATGCGGATGCCCTGCGCCAACCAGTCTTGATTGGCCATGGTCTTCGAGGAACAACGGAGAGGTAACAACCAATCGCAGACTTTTGTGTCAGCCCACAGAACTCTCTCAATGCCCTGGTAATTTCCGCACGAGAGAAGCCGTCGAGCTTCATCTCTCTAACAATATCCTGATGCTCACCCTTCCAGAGACGACGACCCATGAGACGATCCACTATTAGAAATGCAGAGTCCCGAGCGATCAATGTCGCTGACGGAACAGATGTGCCAGCAGCACCCTGGCATTATGGCGCAGTCCAGACGTGGCTGTCCTGGCGCAAGGTTCAACAAGAGGTGGGCGATAGCATTGTCCTCAAAGACTTTGCGGCAGATTGTAGCAGCACAATGGTGCGTGTGGTTGCTTTGCTGTCTGGCTTGAACAAAGGTTCTGGTTCGTTCGATGCCGTACACAAGTGGTGCATTGAGATTTCTGCGTCTTGGAAAGAGAGAGGAGTGCCGTATGAGATGTGGTTACTCGCCAGACCAGACGGAACCATTGGAGCAAAAGCTAAATCAACACTTGGCGACAAAGGACAAACTGTATAGTGTATGCATACACGAGGAGGCAATCAATCATTGACGCACATAAATCTTCGAGGAGTGAGGTACTGATGCTTAGGGCACCAGCGAACACCCTCGAAATCACCGCCAGCAATCTCGAAAAGAACGGGGAAAGGCGGGCCAAACCGATAGCAGTGAGGGCATACGCGGTCAATAACTTTGGCAACGCGGTCCCCAATAACGACACGATCACCAACATTTAAATCCTCTGGGACATCACCATTATCTACCCGAGGGAAAAGAGAAACTACCATGTCAAGACCTACACCTAAACCAAGAGAAACACCCGCTCAAAAGTTTTATAGACTTTCCGAATGCAAGTCAATGGCCGAGTTTGCAAGGAAGACAGACTTCCATCCGGTTACGATTCGCACCTATCTCCTGCCCTCAGACAGGAAAAGCTGGAGGTCTGCTCCAATCCCTGCCCTGCACCAGTGGGCACAAAGCATCAAGCTGAGCGGAGGCCCATCAATTGCTATCGGTTTGTGGCCAGATGGGGAGGTGACCTTTGAGGTTGAAGAGAAGGAAGAGGCATAAGTATTGGGCAAACTGGAGAGAGGATCCTAAGCTCTCCAGTATCGTCGCTTCCTATGAAATCTTTATAGGCGACAGGCTTTCTGTTGTAGCCTTTACGAATACAGGTGCTCCGATTATGGAGATTGTTTCTCCCAGGAGAGGCTTGAGAAACAAAGCAAATCAGTCGGGAATGGTTTACGGTAGGTGGCCTACGAAAAACGGTGGCATGCGGCGCGGTTGGATACCAGGCAGACCTGATGAGCCACTCGAAACAAACCCTTATTTAATTGAAAAGCATTGAACCAAATCTAAACTTGGTTAAAATAAACAAGTCAGTCGTTGGTTGCCTCCAACTTTGACAGTTGCGGCCCCGGTAGAGTCGGTCCACCGGGGCCGTTTTACGTCTGGCTGGGGTGGGTGGACTCGAACCACCACCTTCCCGAGTAACAGTCGGGCGTCCTTCCAATTGGACCACACCCCATCACAGCCAGGTTGGCTCGCTGTCATCGTCGTCGATGTCGCGCCTGATTCTCTTAACCTGTGAAAAATCAACTGGCCTCGGAGCATGTCGTGTCTTGTCTTCGAACTTCTGGTTCGTTGCGTTCCATTCTACATGAACCGTTCCGGTCGGCCCGCTTCGGTGCTTAGCCACAAGAATCTCTGCATCTGATGGGTCGGCTCGCTCATCGTAGTAGTGGTGCCTGTAAAGAAACATGACCACGTCAGCGTCCTGCTCCAACGAGCCGGAGCCTCGAAGGTCAGACAACATTGGGCGCTTGTTTGTGCGTTGCTCGCAACCACGATTGAGTTGAGCGAGACAAAGAACAGGCACGTCCAAGTCCCGAGACAAAACCTTCAGGGCGCTCGACACCTGGGACACACCCTGCTCCATGCTTTCCGCTTTGGGCTGACGAATGAGTTGAAGGTAGTCAATGACAATTAAACCAAGCTTGGGCTCCTTAGACTTTAGCCTGCGTGCCTGAGCAGTAATTTTTGAAATGCTAACACCAGCTTTGTCGGAGACGAACAGTGGTGAGTCGTGCAAAAAATCCAAAGCACCCGCTTCCAGTTTGTCCCAGTCTTTTGATCCGAGGTCACCAGTCTTGATGTTCCAGGCATTGACCTTGGCCAAGGAAGACGCCATGCGATCTGTCAGTTGGTCAGCACTCATCTCAAGAGAAAAGAAAGCTACAGGAACCTGCTTTTCTAATGCAGACACTGTCAGGTTGAGAGCCATTGCCGTCTTGCCCATGGATGGACGTGCAGCCAAAAGCGTCAGTCCTGGGTGCAGCCCACTCAACACGTTGTCGAGAGCCACCAAGCCGGTAGACAAAGCCGTCACGCAGTTGTTTGCTTTAAGCTCTGCAAGTTTTTCCCACCGTTCCTGAGCACGCTCCACTAACTGTGGCCCGACAAACCAATCGTCTCCGCGCTGCCTACCAGCAATTTCAAGCAAGTCCCTTTGGCCTTGCTCAATAAGCTCATCAATATCTAAAGAACCATCTGTTGCATTGCCCTTGAGTTTTTCTGAGGCCATGATCATACGACGTCGTATAGCTTTCTCACGCACGTTCTTTGCATGATGCTCCGTCAGCATGGTCGAACCAACCGCCTCCGGCAAAGACATTACCTCAAGAATATCTCCATACTTTTGGGGTTGATTGACTGTCATCAAGTTGTCGACAAGCAGCATCACATCCATGTTTTTGCCTTTGTGGATCCAAGATCGAATCAAAAGGTAAATCTCTTTGTGTGATGACATGTAGAAATCTTCAGGCTCAACCTCGCCCTGGACCTCATGAATCAAACTGTTGTCTAACAGAAGAGCACCAAGGATAAATCTTTCGCTTGGTATGCTCTTTGGAAATGCTTTCATTGGTGGTTGCCTCTCTGTAATGTCGGTCGTTGAAGTTGAAGTTCAGCGCGAACCTCAGATAGAAAATCGTTCTTGATTTGTTCTTGCTGCTTGCCAGGACGAAGAGATCCAAGGTAGCGCCAACCGCCTACGACATCCAATGCCTTGTGCATTGCAGCATCAACGCTTTCAATACGATGAAGGTTGTCGGGCTTAGTTGGGTACGCTCCTACCAGGAAAACAATCTTCTCCCAAAGCTTGTGGTACTTGGGCTCAAAGCTGTGTTGTTTCTTGCCACTGAATACCCATTCATTTCCATTCCATCGCTCGCTGGCGACAGTAACATTCCTGTCCACCTTGTCTCGATTGAGCAGGTTGGCAATGTCCATGTAGCCACCGCTCCTCCAACCATCGACAAGGTAGTCACCTGCTGGGTACTCAAACGCCATGCGTACCACGAGGACAAGATCGTCCACCGCGTGTCCGCCCTTTAGAGCAGCCCTAATAATCTTTCTTCTACCAGCAGTGAGCTTGTTGCGCCGTCTTGTTCGTTGGAACTGTGCGACCTCCCAAGCATCAAAGACAACTCGGATGTTGTCAGCAAATACATCTGATATTTTTGGGACGCTTACCACGGTAGCCTGGGACGGCGTTGACTTGTCCACAGTAGTGATTTCAATAACTTGGGTGTCTTCAGCGGTGTGCTTTTGGGACGGTTTACTAGTAAGCTTGGGACGTTTTGCTTTATAGCGCTGCACAATGGTACGGGCTTTTCTTTCAGTAATCCCCCACCTTTTCATCAGCTTTCGCCGTGGCGGTACAGCCCCTGTTTCGAGTTCAATAAACGCTAAGTCGATTTCAGCTAAGCGTGTAGGCCAGGGTCCTTCCATGGCGTCTCTAACAGCTTCCCACTCATCTACATCAATCAGTACGCCTGTCGGTCCTGCCTCGTCGCTCATTTTTCCATCGGTCCTTCTCTGTCTCTAATCCATAGCGAAAACTGTTTTCATGTCAATGACTGTGACAAATCATGACATCTCCCCAAGCATAGACTTGAAAGCCCACATAGCAAGACAAGCTGCGTCCGCGATTCCATCGTGAGATTTCTTCTTTCGGCCTGGTGCAAGGTCTAAATCAGGAAGCCGTTGCTTGCAAAGTAAAATCGCCCTGCCTTTGCCTACGCCAGGAACATCTCGAAGGACATCCTTTTGCCAGGTCATAGGGTGAACAACGTAGAAAGGAATCTGAAGGGTGCCCACCGCTCCGAGCCACAGGCCATAGCCAAGCCCGATTGAAAACATTGAAGTCCGGCCCTGACCAGGGCGAGCTTGCTGTTTTTCAATAGCAACAACCCTCACACCCTGATTGGCATGAAGCTTTGTAAGGTAGTCGCCCATAGCAGTCGCGTCGTACTCTCTCCTTGAGCCCTTGCCGATTGGGATAGTGAAGCGTTCTTTTGTAAGCGCTACGTCTCGAACGATTCCTTTCTCATCAATCGCTACGACGGCTCCATCCTTGCCAGGATCAATTCCCACGAACAACATCACTGCTCTCCACTATTTCCGGTACTAAGTCATCAAACATCAACGAGCCTGGACTGACGCCCAACAAATCTGCAAGCGCTACAAGCCTTTGTTGTCGCGGAGCAACCTGACCCGACATGTACCGTTTCAACAACGAGTAGTCGATGCCAGCTTCCCGAGCAAAAGCCCGCATGCCAAGGCCTTTAGCTCGAATAAGGTAGTGCAAGTTTTGCCCAAAGATTCTGTAGGATTCACTCATTGTAAAAAGGTTATATCAGATCGGGTGCATTTTGCACACCCACCCTTGACAGGGTGCATGAAATGCGCCAAGTTCATTGGGCCGGACAGTTTTTGAACCGGCAACGACTTACAATAAAAACAGGAGACAGGTCGTGTCGATTCTTCCAGAACAACCCGAGTCCCTTTTGGACGACAAGCGCAACACTAAGAAGGTCACCGACCCAACGGTGCTGATTACCATTGCAAATCGAATGGTCAACAAAGTTACGGTTGACGAAAACCCCGAGCATCGCTCCAAACAACTGATTGCAAGATGGCGCGTGAGTAATCTCCTTAGTGCGATTGACGAGGCAACCTGGCACAACATGGTGTCTGCTGCGCTTGACGGACAGCGCAAGACACTGCTGAACATGCAGCCAAATGGAGACTGGCAACCAACAGAATATGAAGTAGAGATTCGAGAGGTGGACGACGAAGCCGTACTTCTGCTTGGTATTCGCTGGACAGATGAACGTGGTGAGGAAGATGTGCAGTACCACAATGGCGCACCCTCAGTGAATGTCAACGTCACGGCAAAGAGTGATCCGCAAAACAACGAAGCTACACTGGCCTTGCTGAAGATGCTTGCTGCTGGTCAGCTAAGCGCAAACGAAGCTATCGCTAAACTCGAAGGAAAAATTACGTCTGATCCAGAGCAAGCCGAGATTGCCGACGATGTGGAAATCAAAGCGGCAGTAGAAACACCCAAGAAGAAAAGCAACCCACGGACTGGCAAACGCCGATTAGTCCGCAAGTCGCCTTCGGCTTGAACGTCTTTCGTCAGGATGAATCTGTTGGACCGACCCATCATGACGAAGCAGCCCTTGGCGTTCGAGGCTTCGGCCTCGCGCCAGGGCACGCTCTGGAGCATCTCCAGAGTCCATTGCTTTCTGTGCATACTTGGCCGCTCTTGCGATTCCTTGATGACTGATTTTGTCTTTCATAGAAACAGCATATCGCATGGAGGGTGTTTTGCCTAAACCTGATGGATGGTTTGAAGCTAGAATGAAAGGGCTCGGCGGCTCAGATATTGCCGCAGTCCTTGGGTTATCCAAGTGGTCTTCGCCCATGGACGTATGGGCAGCTAAAAGAGGGCTCTCAGAAGAGATTCCAGAAACAAACGCAATGCGGAGGGGCCGCCTATTAGAATCTGCAATTGCCACATGGTATCAGGAGGAGACAGGATACGAGGTCGTAGACGGCGAGGAAATGCCCATCGTCGGACCAAAGCCTTTTATGCTTGCCTCCCCCGACAGGTACGTCAGCGCCGGAAAGAGCCGGTTCGGGTTGGAAATAAAAACGGCGCGTAGCGTCGACGGCTGGGGAGAGGACCTCGGTTCTGGCGTACCTGTTTACTATGCCACACAAGCTGCTTGGTACATGGCTTGCACCAACATTGACCGATGGGACTTTGCAGTTTTGTTCTTGGTCAACGATGAGTTTCGTCGGTACACCCTTGTAAGAAACAAGAAGACTGAGAAGAAGCTTGTAAATAAGTGCGGCGACTGGTGGCAGAAGCACGTCGTGGGTGGAGAGCCACCACCCATTGATGGCTCGCCTGCTGCTGACAAGTTTTTACAAGACAAGTTTGGCGATCCAGGCCAAGAGTACAGGACCGCTGACCCAGTAGAAGAAGAGCTTATCTTCGACCTTCATGATCTCCAGACGGAAATCAAATCCATGAAGGAAAGAGAAGCCTTGCTTAAAAATCAAATCAAAGAGCGAATCGCAGACAATGCCGGTCTAAACGGCGTGTTTGGAACTGTGTCTTGGAAGATGAACAAGGGCAGGTCATCGCTTGACTCCAAGTCTCTTCGTAAAGAACATCCTGAAATCGCAAAACAATTTACTAAGACCAGCGAACCATCGCGAATCTTTCGAATGAACATTCAACACAAGAGAGGCAACTAATGTCGAAGAACGAAATCGCTCAGAAACCAGTAACTAAAATGGACAAATTCAAGGACCTTATCAACGGTAAAATGAAGGATCAGGTGGCAGCTATCTTGCCTAAGCACCTCACTCCTGAGCGCCTGTGTAAGGTGATGATCGTTGAGGCCAGCAGAACTCCTAAGCTATTGGAGTGCAGCACCATTTCCGTGGCGGAGTCTATTATGTTGTCCGCTCAACTCGGGCTGGAGCCGGGAGGCACACTGGGCCACATCTACTTCATCCCATACGGAAACAAGTGTACTCCTATCATTGGCTACAAAGGATACCTGGAGCTTGCTCGTCGCAGTGGTCAGGTGGCACGCCTTGATGCTCGTGTCGTTTATGAGGGCGAAAAGTTTGAGGTGACCGCTGGCTTGCACCCGAACATCGAGCACAGTGTTCGTGGAGACGTGGATAGGTCAGACGACAAGATCGTTGCGGCATACGCTGTTGCTGTTCTTAAGGACGGATCATCTTACTTTGAAGTGCTTTGGAAGGTGGACATCGACAAGGTTCGCCGCCGCTCCAAGGCTGGTCGAAGTGGCCCCTGGGTAGACGACTACTCTCGAATGGCTCGTAAGAGTGCTATTCGTGCTCTGTTTAACGGCGGAACCGTTCCAATGTCGTTCGAGCTTGCAACGGCTGTTTCTGCGGATGGCGATGATCCGCACGCAAAGATGCCTCCTATCGACATCACGCCAATCGTTGGCGAGGATGAACCCAAGGAGCTAAATGGAATGAGCGACCTTGGCGCGGCTCTGGCATGAAGCCGCTTAAGCGCATTTGCTTTGAATGTGATCACCGATACACGGGCGATGAGCGTTGCCCAAAATGCGGGTTCTTTTCAGGCGAACCTATCCCGACAAAAAAGAACCCCCGGAAACGCTAAGTCTCCGGGGGTTTTTCTTAGGCGTCTGCTTCAGCGCCCTCTTCTTCAGGAGCTTCAGCCGGTGCAGCAGGCTCCGGGGCTGGCGTCTCTTCAGCCGGAGCCTCGACGGGGGCTTCTTCTGCCGCCTCCTCGTCGCTTGAATCCATTAGATGACAAGTGCCGAAAGAAGTCGAGATGACCACGACTCCCCCGATCAAAGCAACCCGAGGGTTGAGCTTCTTCCAAAGTTCTTTTAGTTTTTCCATTACGTCTCCTACGACAGGTCATCTTCGGTGATGAGGGTATAAGTGAAGACCTCAGCCTCCGATGCCTTCCAAATCTTAACAGCTTCTTCCCAGTCTGCGATTCGGGCAAAGACCTGGCAGCCTGCCGACCATTTATCTACTCGCGTAGAGTTGATCCCAGCATGGTGCAAATTCACCCCGTACCAGCCCTCGATTCCGAGGTCATCGTCATGGCCAAACGACAAAATATTATTGCGATCATTGTCCCTCCAGACGCGGATGGGCGCTGCCCTCTGGCACAGAGTTTCATACTTTCCACGGTGCATATCCCACTTATACGCCCTGTATGAGCCGGGAACCATGATGGCTGTACCAGCGGAACTTCCATAGACCTCAGGATGCTCTAAGCAAAAAGTCCCTGGATCCGTGGTTATTCTGTACTTCTTGTGTTGCCACAATGCGTTGTTCACCCACACCAAGTGCATCTCATCATCGAAGCTGTTGGAGATCGGGTTGTTAGATCGCACACCAATCGTGTTGATCTGGCCATCGGTGTAGACCTCGTAGCCTTTAGCTTTAAGCACACCAATGATGGCAGGGGGCTCATCAGACACTTCAGGCTGCTTTGGCTCCTCAGCGGCCTGTAAAGCATTGAGGGTGTTGGGCCCTACGATTCCGTCTGCGGCCAGTCCTGACGCTTTCTGGAAGCGCTTCACGGCCTTCTCAGTGCCACTACCAAAGATTCCATCGACGCCGATTTGGCCATAGCCCTTGTCGTTCAACGCCTTCTGGATTTCTTTAACGTCGTCGCCTCTACTTCCCTTCTTGATCAACATGGGATGCCTCCTGCCCAGGCTGAGGACCACACGTCTTGTCCTCAGTATTGTTGTTGGCACCCTGAACAGAAGGCTTGCGATCTTTAAAACCAACGCGAACCACTGTCACGGATGACTTTCTAATTTTCATCTTTTCAGTGGAGCGATGCCTATACGACCGGGTAACCGTCTTCATATCTACGTCGAGATAAGGATTCGATAGGTGACGCTGCTGGCAGGCGCTGTTGATGCGGCTGTGCCGTTCAAGTCAGTTCCGGCGGCAGTAACACAAATAGCCTTAAGGCCATTTCCGTATGTTGTGCCTGTTGGGCTTGAGTAAACCCGAGTCACACTGGCAGGACACATGAATGCCCAGTCTGGACCTGTGGCAGCATCTCCACCCACATTCACGGTTCCAGTGCTGTCGTAGAGTTTCACATACACTGGAACTGTATTTTGAGTGTTGTCGATCTCCACCTTATACAGAACACCACTAGTTCCATCTAAAGTTTCAACATTGTGGTCAGCGTCAAGATTCACACAGTGAAACGTGCCGACGTCTGAAATAACGGATGTTTTTACAAGTGCTGATGCCATTTCTACCTCACAACCATGCTGACGGTAAGACTTCCAGCATCGGGGTTAGAAGTTCCAGCGGTTCCATTGGAGTCCTCACAGGCATAAGTCATATTGGTAAGAGCAATCCCATCAATGATTTGCCAAACAGTTCGCCCACCATTCGACCCGGAACCCTCTGATTTAATAATAATGTCGGGGTCGGTTGTGCCCACAGTCGCAGTTGATGCGTTGTAAATCTTCAACCATGCTGGGTTAGAGTGGCCGTTGATCAAGTGAATGCTGTGAATAGTGGCAGCCCCGGCGAACACATCAGTGACGGCAGTGGCCGTAGCAGCCGTGTCAATAAACATGAAGTCGACTTGAGTTATCGAGTTCTTACCAGAAGTAATCGCCATTTATCCGTTCCTCGTTGCAGGAGTGGGTGGGTTGGTAGGCTGGTTGACAGGGGGAGCAGCCGCTGGCTTTTCTGCAATCGCAGACTGAACAATGTCAAGACAGCGCTTCAACCCTTCAGGCATACCATCGTCACGAGCAATCACTTTGACGTTGTACTTTGCAGAGTTGTCCGAGGTCCGAGTGTTCTCGCTTTTTGCGGAGATAGAACCATGAATCTTCACGTCTACGCTAACTGGACCCCAGCCTGCCTTAACGTGGGTATCCATAGCAGCCTCATAGTCCCGACTGCTTTTCTCAGATGTGCTGGACTTCACTTCCATAGTAAAGTCAACTTCAACCTCTTTTACTTGAAGAGATGGAGTGTTGAGAATTGCTAAGATAGGAACATCAAGTTGGTTCGTGACCTCAGTGTAGCCACCAGCGCCATCATTGACGGGCTTAGTATAGGTAAAGTCAACCGTGCGGGCCTTAACAATCCCGTTGGAATCAGTTTCAAGCCCCACGTTTTGGATAAAATCAGCAGTCGCTTTAGCAAGCTGCACTTGTGAATCACAAGCTGCTTTCAGTGGACCACCGATGAGTTGATCCATTGGGAGACCACCAAACTGGTCGGACATTTTAACGAGGCCGTCTGCCATGTTTCACTCTACCTTTTTTTGCCTTTATGGAGGCCGTGAGATGCATGCTGCTTACCTTTTTTAGTAGCAGCCCTTTTAGCTTTGTTTGCAGCAGCCAGTTTTCTCCGGCCCGCTGTTGTGGACTTTAACTTAGCGATGGTCTTTTCGGGCGCATAAACTTCGCCTGTCTTGCCGCTTGGCTTGCCGGATGGTGTGCGCCACTTTTGCTTTCCCCATTTCTTCAGTGACTTCTGGCTCTTCTTCAACGCCATTACTTTTTCTTCCGGCTTGTGTATGTGGGCTTAGAACGCTCTTGTTTTTCCATTGTTTTAGACATTTTTTTAATGGTCTTGGACTGACGAGCGTGCATCTTAGATGCCTTTGCAAGCTCCTTGCTGACTTTCGCGAGCTTCTTTGAGGCTTTCATTTGTAGCCTCCGCCTTTTTCTTTGTACTGCTTTGCAAGCATTTGAGCTTTGCGAGCAGACCACTGACCTGGCTTTCCGCCCTTGCTGCTGCGTTTAATTTTTTCAAACAAGTTTTTACGCATGCCTGGTTTGGTGTAGTTACCAGCCTCGTTGACTCTTGATTTTGATTTTTTGCTCATCGTTTCTTTTGACTTTTTTTAGACTGCTTGAGTTTTTTGAAATCAGCCCCGGTAATTTTCTTCCGAGGAGGGGCAACTGCGGCGAGTTTTTTTTGCTTAGCGCTGTATTTTTTGTAGGGCATTACTTTGTGCTCTTAGTGCCTTTGCATTTCCATCGTTTCCGACTCAAACGCAGTGGGCTGTTGGGGTCTTTAGCTGCCTTCGGGTGCTTCTTCATTTGGCCGTGGCTTCGAGCGCAGTAAGAATCGCCCTTAGATGTTCCGGGGCGAACACGAGGTCCGCCACCTTTTGCCTTGCCTGCTTGTCCATAAGAAACTTTCTTGCCAGAGCCTGTAATTTTAACTTTGGCTTTCCCTTTGGCTGGCTTTCTGTTCGGCATTTTTTACCCTATGGAAGCAACTTGATCAGTTGATTGTCGATCCTTGCGTAGCCTTCAGGAGGCTCTTGACCTTTGAAGGTTATTGAAATCTTAGCAGTATTACGCTTTTTGGCAAACCATCCATTGCCACCAACAGTCGGGTTGATCCGTAACTTTCGATGCTTGCATCCAATGTCCGCACCTTCTTCCATGCCTTGAAGCTCCACGTCCATTTCTACAGTCATCTGGTCGATAGCCAAAGACTGGCCAGTAACCAGCGTTTGCATCGGAACCTGTATGTCTTTCTCAACCTTCTTGCCTTCTTCCCACACCGGCAGTCGGACAGTAACCATACGAGGTCGGTAGACAGGTTGACCGTCCCCATCTTTATCGCCCGTATCAATCCACCACTCTTCCTCTCGAATGTGGTTTAGTTCGTGCGTTTCTGCAATGTCTGTGGACTTTACGACCGCTGTTTGTATGGCTTGTACAAACTCATCTAATGAAAACTGAGCCAAGTTGCCTCCATCTGTTCATGCGTGCCTACATGTTGTTTTGCAAGGTTTCCTGCTCGGATCTTTCTTGCCATTCCTCAGATACTTTGTCCTCAGAAATCGGTCCACCCGCTGCCCAGGTATAGCAAGCACGAGCGCTATGGCACTTAAAGTCGTGCATCCAGCAATACCCAAGCTCGCCGTCCTCATCTTCGATAGGCTCCGACGCGGGACCAGGCATGCACTCTTTCATCTTGGGAGAGATGTCGAAAGCAATGCAGTTACCACACCGTGATTCCTTTGCAACCTCAACGGTAGTGTTCCAGTGCTCCGCTGCATCTACCCAATACTGTTCATCCTCAAGATTTAATGGCCCATACTTAATAAATGGCTGTTGAATCGCGTTGTTTCGATTGCGAGTGTTTACTTGCAAATCGCGAGTAGCCAGAGGGCAGGAGTTTCCATTAGCCATTTTCTCGTTTTCCTTGTTTCATTCCAGCTTGGTAAGCTTCGTACATGTATAAAACAAGACCAGGGCTAATGTAAGGGCTTATTTTGTCGTCCTTCATTTCCGCATATTGCATTTTCAAAAGCCAGTTTACAAACGGCTTGTGGTATCTCCACTTCATCTGGCTACTATTACTCACGTTCTCTCTTCAAGACTCGCTCGAAAAGCTCTTCATACTTTCGAGTCATCATCGTGAGCGCTTTGCCCTGTCGTCGATTGGTATTGATAAGGTACGCAATAAAACCGCAGGTCATTCCCAAGTCGAGATACTGAGCTACAACATCCGCCTCCACATCAACTCTCCATGAAGATCGCAATGCATTGCATGATGACGACGGTAGCCAGGATCAAACCTTGGGCTTTGTGAATCGACGCTTTGATTCCTTGAATGTCTTGGCGGATAGCAGACACTTCTACCTCCGTTGTATCGACACGCTGACCGAGAACAGCCACATCCGTTTCAAGCTTTCGAACACGTTGTTCCATTTGTCAACTTCCTTGCCGGTTGTTGCTGTTTGGATCATAGGTTGGCTCAAACTCATCTTCCGAAAAAAGGAGCCTATACCACAATTTAAACTTGCCTGTTCTACGCACAGCAGACCCCCCACCAGAATTGTCTCTCGCAAATGGCGCTATAACCAAATAGGCTTTATCGTCCATGGCCATTGGATCGCCAGCTTTTTGCTGCATATAGGTCTGATTATTATGATGGGTCATCGTGTAGTCATCTTTCAAAGAAAGAGCTACTGAAGTAGCGCAAACAACCTCGGTGGCGCTTTTTTGTACGAAATGAAACTGAGCCCAACCTACCTTGCAATCTGAGACAGTGTTGAGTGTAGTGGTTAGCCCATGTGGATTGTACGCATGCACGCCCATTTTAAGTGGATTAGCATCAGCGGTGCCTTGATAAAAAAGACCCAAACAATACCCGTGACCGTCACCCGTAACAGTTAAAAATTTCTCGCTCGAAAGACCAACAAGTATTCCGGTATCATGGTTTTCATTGTTGGGGCAGTTTTCGTGAGCTTCTACCAAAAACTCTATGGTACACCCAACAAGGTCGCTAAACTCTAAAATGCCCGTGCCGTCTGGTTTCGTAAGAGCCGTAGCAAGCTTTCCGCTGGTCTGTTCGACGTTGTCGATTTCTTGATCTTTCATTGCGGCAAGATCACAATAAAACTCAACGCCATTCGCGTCTCGTGCAACCCAGTCGCTGGCGTGACCACTAATGTCAAATACGCTGTTTGGATCGGCATGATACCAAACGCCAGGGGTGCCGTTGTCAGGGTCACTGCTTCCTAAGGTAGCTACATCTGTAGGAAGCACGCCGCCCGGACATGGATTTACTGAAATCCAATTACTCTTAAAGCTGTTCCGAAAAGTTCCTTTTGGAGAGGCATCGGAATCTCTAATAGGCCCTGGGCTTCGACTTCTACGACTCATGCTGCGTCAATCCTGTTGACGTGACCAATAATCGAGACTTTGTTTGCTGTCGTAGAAAAAGCCTTACAGATTAGAGCAGTACTTGAGTTTCCTTTGAGAATCCATCCAGGCGCAACCAGAACGGTTTCGTTTGGTTGGATTGTTGTTTTCAAGTGGTCGTCTGTCGCGGTTGTGCCTCCCCACTCCAAAGTAAGAACCTCTGCTGAGGTGTTGTGATTACAAGCCCACAACCAAATCTCATCGTAGTCAGCAGTAACACTTGGCCCAGTGTGAATGGTTGTGCCAGCGCTTGAACTCGCAGCAACCTCAATAGGACGACCATCAGTTGAAGCGCTCAAATGGATTCTTGAAATAGTAGCCATGTTGGTTTCCTATGTAAAAACTTGCATGTGAAGAATAAGGTTTTCATCGTTAGCGGCGGAGCCCCCGGAAGCCTCAACCCAACTAAGTTGTCCCGAGCTATCCGATTGGAGAACCCGGTCTGCCCCAGGTAACGCGCTTGGAAAGGTATAGGTGTGATTAGACGCGATGTTAGCGGCGGCCTGAAACTTCATAAAGTTCGTGCCGTTGTCTGAGTCCTCGTTGAGGAGAAGAGATGCTGCTGCGGCAGTAGACCCAAAGATCCGTACACCACCAGTTCCCTTGGGCTTCAAGGACATCGTAATGTTGCTTGAGTCGCCCAACACGCTGATTGCGGGGGCAGTACCATCTGCTGCGTTTTCAATCTCAACGTAGTTCACTGCGCTGCCAACGGAACAGAACTTCAAAAGCTTGTTGTTGTTCTCGTCGTTAATCGCACTGCTGTCCGTCATTCCAATGTCGCCAGGAACCGAAATGTCGCCATCATTTTCAATAGTAAAAACGGTAGCCAAACTGTTGGCGCTACTTCCCGAACCACCCGCTGCGGAGCTTTGAAAAATAATGTTTCCACCATTGGCGTTGCCTGTGCTTTGGCCACCACTAATGGTCAGGTTTTTTCCAGCAGTGTTGGTGCCAGATACAGCAGCAATAGACATAGTAGCGTTCTGACCATTCCCGTATTGAATGTCGCCACCGTTTACAGATAGGTCACCATCAACCTGGGTGTTTCCAGAGCCGTCAAACGAAATGCCCGCCGATCCGGCACTATCAACAATGTTGTTGCCGGAAACTTGAAGGTCGCCAGCAAGCGCTACATTCTGCGTCTCGCTGATTGTAAGAGCAGCTTGCAAGCCGGAGTCGTTGTTGGTCGAGAGGACCATCTTACCTTTTTCATCGTCCGACGAACCAACGTGGCTGATTTCAATCTGACCCAGGGCGTTGTTGCCGTGATCCTCGAAGATTAATCGAGTCTCACAACCGCCATCACTGTTCTCAGCAGTCTCATTTTGAAGGGTCAGATATGCGTTTGCACCTTTAATCTGCAACATGGTGCCTGGAGCCGAATCCCCGATACCAACATTCCCATCAGTGTGGATTCGCATGCGCTCGCCAACATCGTCAGTACCGCTGACTTTCGTCCTAAACTGCATGCTTGCGGTGCCGGTGCCATCGCCTTTGCCAGTAGACAAAATCAAGTCGCCACCGTTGATGTTGTTGCTTCCGCCAGTAACAGCGCTACCAGCGCTAATAGACAAGTTCTTGCCTGCGGTGGTGCCGGTTGTTTGATCTCGGGCAGTAAGAACCGTAAGATCAGCATTGCCAGCCGCACCTAAAATAAGATCCGCAGTGGTGCCCGTAATAATTGCACCAAAGTTTTGGTCAGCGCCTGAAGCAAAGATGTCCAAACCAATGTTGGTCTGCGCTCCAGAAGTTCCGCCAGTAAGATCAACGTCGATTCCTGTGTTCAGGACCGTTCCAACCATGGTTGGTGAATCTGAGTTGATGTCTAAATCAATACCAATGTTCTGTCCTGTTTGGCCAGATGCGATAATGCCGGTAGCGTCGTAATCAATATGGGCGGCAACAGTTGTGTGGTTTGTTGTGGCCGTAACATTGGTGTCCACAACAAGATTACCGCCACCAACAGTCAAGTCCCCAGCGAGCGTTGTAGCCTGCTCGTCATCAATGGTCAGAGCAGTGGTAAGCGAGGACCCGGTATGGGTCGAAAGGATTAGCTTTCCTTTAGTGTCATCGGAAGACCCGCTGTGGCTACCCTCGATTTGAGCGAGAGTAGCGTCGGCGTGATCCTCAAAGATCACCCGAGCCTCACAACCACCATCCGAGTTCTCCGCTGTAGAGTTTTTAAGAGTCACATAGGGGGCGGTATCGGTAACCTGGAGCTTTGTTCCAGGTGCAGTGTCACCGATGCCAACCCTATTGTTCTCTTCATCAACCGAAAGAGTGCCGTCTAAAAGATCAATTTCAAGGTCAGTACCAACCACTCGTTGGTTTCCAAACCTGTTGAAGAACCCTGTGCTAATCCCCATTTACCCTACCTCACAGCCCACAAAAGACGAGCTTTTCTTAATGTCACAACACCAGCATTGACCTTTAGAAACAAATAGCACTTGTTTGCCGTTGTCTGTCCTGTCGGAGCACGAACATAGACATCAGTCGCAACTGCGGTGTTTCTAAGGCTTGTGTCAGTCATACCAGCATGAAGATTGATAAGTTGAGCCTCCGCAGAAAGCGGGTCATCACCTGACGAATCCCATGTCAAGAAACAAGACACAGTAGCTGGAGATCCAGAAGTCACGTCAAGCTGAAGCTCAAGGTGAGATAGATAACAAGCCTGTGGCATTGCTCTCGACAAAGGATCTGCTGTCAAATCCTCATGAAGAAGAATCGCCTGCCCAGCAGAGTAAGACGTGCCAATGCTCGCCTGCTCTGCATCATTAACAACAAAGCCTTGATCAGCCATCACGGCCTCCTATTAGAAGGTGGATGAATCAGGTGGACGGATTGACGATGTCTACGACAAAGATTTCCGAGTTGCACTCATTGTCAGCGTTAGCTGCACTCCAGTCTCCAGTAATCGCCAACCGAAGAGCGGCTGTGGTGTTGACTGAGAAGCTTGCCGTGTAGTTCCAAGAGCCGTTGGTCGTGCCGCTTGCGTCTGGGTCTTGCAACGAAGACATGCCTACAGCAGTTCCGCCTGAACCAGCGGTACGGATTTGAATCAAGCCGTGGAAGCAGTAGACATCGCTATCAGCAACATCAATCGCACGAGAGGCGAACACCTGTGTATTGCTACGGTCGGTAGTGCTTGTGCCAAGGCGAACAAGGGTGGTCAAGGTATCGGATCCGTTGTTGTCCTCAACAACGCCAGCGGCCCAGAAGCGAATCGTAGAGCCAGCGACCAAGGTGTTTGCTGGAATCGTGAAAACGGACAGGGTTCCCTCGTCGGTGGTGTTTTCGTGGGAGGTGCCTGCTGCGACCTGTGCATTGGCCTGACCGCCAACGTGCATCTGAGATGCGCTGCCACCGCCATGGTCTACAAACATGGTGATGCCGTGCTCAAGAGCGTTGCCGTTTACAAGTTGTGGAAGTGTGGACATTTGGTTCTCCTAAAGAGAGTCTGGGTTGGGTTGGAAAAAGGGTAACACGGAAAGCAAATTTTAGTCACCCGGAGTTTGATATGTGTCTTCGACGTCAAGGGGCTTTGATTCCGATCTTGTTTTCAACTCGTTCAAAATAGACAAAAGATACTGTCGTTGTCTCATATGATGCATAAGGTATGCGTGTTGTTCTGTGGGAATCTCTTGAACAGAAAGCATCCAAGTTAGAATACCCTCTTCTACGCCAACTCGTGGGCGCTCTCCCATGACAGGCTCGCCAGCGGCCTGAGCGAAAGTGACTTCTCCTGTTGCAGGGTCTTTCATAAAACCAAGGGCCTGAAGTTTACGAAGAACATTGGGATCGTCTTCTTGATAAATAGATTCTCTCCGCCCTGCTCGCACGTTTTCATTGTAATGCTCCATTTCCATTTCTAAAATCTGCGGAACAAATGAATTCATGCGAGTCAACCGGGTCATTTGGTCAATGGCTCGACCAGCAAAACCCATTTCCATTGGCAGCCCTGCCGTCGACATGCCTCTTTCGAAAGCTTCAACTGGGTTCATTCGTAGAATAAGACCAGCAGGGGACTTGTCGAGTAAGGGGAGGGGCACGCCTGGAACAACGCTATCTCTAAGGGGTGCAACCGGAAAAACACCATGGAACCCATTTTTTAAAATATACCAATTCACAGTGTCTGTTGCTTCATAAACCATGACTTGACCTGGGTACTCTTCAGGCTCCCATCGTTTTCTTGGTCTTGGTTTAGCGTCTACGCTTTGCAAGATCATGCCGCCAGTGGTGAGCATGTCATACTGAGCAAACCAAAGCGGAATCCGTTCCGACTGTAAGTCTTTCCCTTTGAAGAGGTTTTGATCAAAATACATGGCAAATGGATACTGCAACCAAGGGTTTAGTAGGGTAAGCGACTTCAAGCTTTCCTTGATCTGCTGTTGTCTTTGAACAATTCCTTTTGCTGGCATCAAAGCACTAAACCCTCCAAGCATAGTCATTATTGTTTTGATTGCGTCGATTGCAGGGAATGGAGGGGCGTTGTAACGAAAGGCTTGAGCGATGGATTTACCTGTCCTGCCCAAGTAAAACATTCCAAATCGAGCGCTGTTAAAATCGCTTTCAATAAGATCTGAATCTCCATCAAGGAAGATTTGATTTAAACCACGACCCAATCGTATCTGAGCCAACGCTCTTTCAGGATGAGTCAGTAAGGTGCGGTAGAAAAGATCAATGTTCTTTCGCTGGAACGAATAGAAAATGAACGCATTTCGCATCCAAGTTTTTTCAAAAGACGTCAAGTCTGAATAGTCAAACAACGCTTCTCGGGCCAACTTTGCCGCTTCAGCGGCGCTCATTCCTTGTTCCAAACCATTTAGAAACACAGATGTTCGATGCACGTTGTCGATGTAGGTTGCAAAGTTCATCAACTGTGTTTGATAGAAATCAATAATCCTCAATGGTCCTGGGATGTTAGCCGTGTCAATGCCTGCCGCCATTGGAAAATCAGCAGCGCCCTCTGCCGTGTCTTTGTACAGAGGGTTTTCCTTAGTCATTTCCTGCCAAAACGACGGTGAGTTTCTTTTCAAGTCCTCAGTAAGCGATCTTGCCGTTTCCTGGCGAATAAACGAACCTGTCAGATTGTGCTCGCTAATCGCTTTAATCAGTTGAGCTTTGGTGTAGACTGTACCGTCAGGTCCTACAATAGGTTTTATCTTACCAAACCTCATTTGAGGCGTTCCGCCCCAAACCGCAGCAGCCACTTCTAATGCGTTCATGGTAATCAAAGGATTATTAAGGAAGTACCCTTTAGGTCCTACCGCCATAAACATTTGAACCTGTGCGCCTACAAAGTTTGTAAAGAAATACGGTAGGTTAATAATGCCCAAGCCTGTTGTAAGTCCTTGCTTCATCAGGCGATATGTTGTTGGGTATGTGTTTAAAACAAAGTTTAAAACATCTGTGGATGCAACTTTGACCCGCTCCTTAGAAACCTCAAGCAAACCGGGTTTCCGCAGATTTGGCAAAAACTCATAGGGAATATCAAATCTTGTAGCTCTTGTTTGGAATCCAGCAGATCGTCCAGAGGCAACTCCAGCCACATTATCTACAGCCCTTTCCATTTCGTCTGCGAAAAACTTTGGAACCAATCGTTCAACGCCATCGACATCTCGAAAGATCCTCCAATGCTCAATGTTTGCGCCGTACTTCATGCCCCATTTTTCAATCATTTGATGGGCAACGGTGAAGGCCTCAACATCGTGTCGGTATATTTGATCGTACCCAAGGCCCTCACCAGGCATGTCTGTAGCGAGAGGGCGATACCCGCCAACCCCTGCCAAACGATTAATTTCATCGGCTCTTAAGCTTGGTCCAGCGGAACCGCCTTGTTTTTTCTGACCAGTAATCGGGTCGATTTTTACTGCTTCAAAACCCTCAGTAACCTGGATAACCTTGCCATCTTGATCTACGACCCTTCTTGGCTTCATAAATCCAAGCTCGTCATCTAAGTACGCTTTTACTCGCTCGACAAACCTACGGCGATCTGCCATCCGAACAATGTCAGCGGGCGCAACGTCGTCGATTTTAGTAAGAATGCCAAAGTTAGCCATGTCTTCAAACAAAGCTTTTTGAATGTGGCGAGCCCGCAAACGAATCACTGCTTCTAAAGCAGCGTGAGGGATGCTGTATTTGCCTGGATATTTTCTAGCTGTGCCAATTGCAAGTCCTTCTCTGGACATGGTGAGCAGCATGTTTTCCCAGTTGCCCAAATAGAAATCTCTATAAAACTCGCGTGCATCCCTTCTTGCAGTAAGGCGTGTTTCGCCGTCTCCAGTACGCAACATTTGAATTTGTTCTGGGGTGCCGCCCATTGCCGCCATAATGTCGGCAGCAGCAGAGTCTGCTGCGGCTAAACGCTCGTGTATTCCACGGCCAATAATATCCACGAACTCACCGTATGCCTCTCTAATGCTTTTAGGCAAAGGCTCAGGGATTTTACCCTCTTCAATCAACTCATGAATAGACCGGAAATGTCGGATTGCAATGCGCTCTTCAGGCGTCATTTTGCGATTTTCAGCAAACGCAATCACAATTTCATCAAGCGCTGCGGCAAGCTCTCGCCTGTTAATCCTTGGCTCGTTTCTGTAAATTGCCTCAATACGGTCTAAGTTTCGATAAGATTGCGTGCTTAAAGGTTGGTGCAATGTTTCTCGAAGTCCGTCAATAACATGCATCACACCGGCATCTTTATTGCCATCCTTCAAAAGCTGTTGAGCGGTTCTCACCCAGTTGCCAATGTCTTCCATTTCTCGAAGTCGGCGCTCAAAAAGCTCTACTGCAACAGGACTGATAACTTCCTCAACAACCCCTTTCTTTTCAGTTTCTCCCTGCTTGGTTTGTTTAACTTTTTTTGCTTGACTTAAAGACCTGTTGGTTTTGAATGCTTTGACGAGCGGCTTGTGAATGCCTGTAGCCCGGATTGGTAAGGTCAAAGCTTGTACGGCTGCAAAACCAAGAGACCTTGGAACTCGTTGCATTTCTTTAGTGGAACCTGTGCCCATTCCAGCAACATGAGTAGGAATAAGCTCATCTACAACATACCTGTATTGACTTGCCGTGATCTGACTTAAATCTGCACCAGGAACCAAGTACTCGCCAAGAACTTGTTGCACGCCTCGTCGTGTTCTCGGGTCAGCACCAAGCTCAAGGATCAAATCCTTAAAGTTAAGCTGTTGTCCTTTTGTGAGATTGATTGCCTCAATTGTTTGAGGGACTGTAGACCCATCCGGCAACACCTCCATAGCTATTTCTCTTTGGGGGGTTCCGTCAGGATTAAGAACCGGCTCGCCTCTTTCATCCAGCTTGATGCGTTGTTTTTTTATACTTACAAATTGTTCTTTGAACAAACGAGGGTCACCAAACACGCCGTAGATTCGAATTTGCTTTGCTTCTAAATAAGACGGCAACAATCTACGAGGAACAATAGTACCGCCAGATTCTGAAAACGCGACCCAGTGGTTACTATATCTTTTGCGAGCCATTTCTGTAGCGACATAGCCTACAGCTTTTCTCACTGTTTCAAACACATCAACTTCTGTTGCATCAACACCGAGGTCTAAAGCGCTTCGGACTCTGCCTTCATCTAAGTCAATCCGCGTTGCTTCCTTCTTCTGTCCTTTCTTCCTGACGCGCTCTTCAAAAAGATCCTCCATTGATTTAATTCTGATGGTTGGAATTTCTTTGAACGACGGCGAGTTTTTCACATCGAACATCGCTTCTTTCTTGGCATCGTTTAAAACGCCGGTCCATTCATCAAACAACCGCCTAGTTCCTGGCTCCATTTTTTCTGCGCGAGGTCGTATTCTTCTCCAGTACGTCGCTATTTTGTCTCGAATCGTTTCGAATGCGTGATGAACGACGGGATCGTCATGGTATCGGTTGTGCCAGTACTCAACAAACTCGTCTCTAACCTCACCAAACCCTCTACGGGTTAGCATTCGCTCGCCGTCATCTGCAATCACATGGTCGAATCGGTGTGCAAACTCGTCCATTACCTGTGGAAACTCGTCTCCAAGCAGGTACATCAAGCCATAGGCCGCATCATTAAACAGTGCAGACACGTCACCGTCGCTGAAAAACTTTGAAAGGTCTTCGCCTGCACTTAAGAATGTGTTGAGTGTTGCGGTGGTAGGGTCGGAGTCTGCAATATACAACGCGCCCCGTGTAAGCTCTGTTGGTAGTGGCCGTTCTTTGAAGGGCGCAGATCCAGAAAAACCTCCCTGCTTAAACGACTCGTACACGTCTCGGAAGCCTTCTCCAAACAAACCAGTGTGCATACGGTTGTGACGAGCAGTAAGAACAGCTTGAAGCTCAGGATCTTTAATTTCTGGAAGAGTGTCTTCGAGAGCCTTTACGATAGCCTTCAACGCTGAAGGTCTTACAGACGGCAACATCGCGCTACCGGGCTGGACAATAACGTGAGGGTCAACATACCCACGCCATTCGTCCCACACTTGGTGCTGTCTGGAAGCGGTTGACTCAATAAACTCTTGGTCTTTTACGTCAGCCTCAACTCGATTTAAGGCCATCTCGTATTCTTTAGACATAACAGACAGGTTTCGTGTCTGACCTGACTTGTAGTCAGCCATGAAATCGACAACAATCGGATGTGTATCACCATATTTAGTGATGGTGTTTTCGATCATTTTGTGAGCACGGAAAGCATCTTGAAGCTTACTTACGTCCGCTTTTCTTTTTTCGATTGTCCTGGTCTTATCCGCTCGCACTTTGTTGATGGCTTGCTTGACCTTCTTAGAATCAATCATTCTGGTAGGCAGAACCTCGACAAGCTCTTTGATTTTTGATGGGTAGATCAAAAGATCGTCTGGCGTGGTGATGACCCGCCTAAGCTCATCTCTCCAAAATGTGTATGCTGGATTGCTAACGTCTGGGCTTAAAAAGTCTTCAAACGAAAGAGCGGCTCGTTTTTGAAGCTCAGTGGCAATAATTTGTTTAGTTCGACGAGAAATGGCTGTCGCTGATGGAGTTCTCTTGCCATCAGATTCTCGAATCAACTGGTTCTCGGCAATTTCTTTTAGCTGATTCTTGGCTGCATCACCCTTAAGGGTACGCCAAGCGTCATAAAAATCACGAGCCATGTTCAAGTACTTTTCTTGTTTGAAAAGCTCTGTGCCCATCAACCCGATCATATGAATGTCGAGGGCTCCAATGTTTGCCAAGACAGGGTTCTGCCAGTACAAACCAAACATGCTGATCTTGGTAGCCATTCCAGGCACCATTGTGGCAACACGGTCGGAGAAATTACGCCAATCTTCTCCAGGGTATCTTTCAAAAAAGGAGTACTCAAGCTCTCCAGATTGAACTCTTTTGAAGTCCTCATACATCATCTCGTACATGTCGAGAATCTTGGTTGTATCGGCAGGACTGGAGAGCACCACGTCACCCGTTAGTGCCACTGCATCTTTTGCACTTACAGCAGACTGGAGTGATTGATAGTCCGACTCAGCGCTGTGCATTCCCTTCTTTGCTTTTCTAAGAGCGGAGCGCTGTTGGCGTTTAAGGTCTGCTCGTTTAATTTTTGGCAACCGTTCTTCAATCTTGGCTACCCTTCTGCGAGCCCGGTCATATCTGCTGAGGGCCGACCGCAACGAGCTAGCCATTTTGTTTGCGTTTAAAGCAGCAACATCTACGGCCTGGACCTCGATGAGTGGCGCACCAGGCTTGCTCCAATCATGAATTTGGACCATTGGCAGCACGTCTGTTTCAACGTCAAGAAACTTTGTTTTCGCACCGAATCTGTCTTTAAGACGACCTTCCGACACGCTAAGAGCAAACCCAAGAATATAGTTGGCCTCATCGCGAGTAAGGGGAGCGCCTTTGTTTTTTCGAGCAAGACGATACCGTTGAACCATGTCACCAAGGTCTGACATGCTTCTTGGTCGAGCAACCGCACCAAAATGCATGTTGTCCATAAGGTTCGTGTTCATGGAAAGAAACGCGAAAACGTACTGCGATGCCACATCCATAAGGTGGATTTCCATACGCTGTGCGTATTCAACAGCATCTGGTCCAGACTTAAGATTGTTGGACACAAAGTAATCTTTGTGCGCCGGACGGATTTGCTCGATTCCATAGCCCTTATGCATTTTAGAATACAACTGGCTAATCATGTTCCGATATGCTTCTTTGTATTGCTCTACAATATCGGGGAAGTTTGCAAGCGTATCGGAATCCCCCAGCAAGTCTGAGCCAATGTCCTCCCACCATTTTGTGGCAGCATCATCTGCAATAGCTTCGATGGGCCGTCTTGCTAAGTACTGAACGTCTGCAAAGCTAAATGTCCCGTCAAAGCCGCCTGGAATCAACACCTGTCGACCCATGCCCATCTCAAAGTCGCCTGACTTTAGAATAGGGTAGACAGGAATAGTTACAGCAGAACGCTCAATCACAGGGCCATCTGGCCCATCCACGATACGTTCGACGTTGAAAGAAACATCAACAGATGCGTCTTCGAGTGGGGATGCATCGCCCAGTCGTTTTTTTATTTCTTTGGCTTGGTTTGGCGTGATTTCAGATCGGTAAATCCTTTGCTTCAAGCCAAGGTCAACTTCTTGGTCAACAACCAAATGAGGTCTTCCCCCAACCTTTTCAGCAGAGCCATCAAAATCTCTCGCCAACTGCTCCGACAGGTGCCCAGAGTCCAATACGTCTCTTTCTTGAAGGACTCGACGAACTTCTGGTCCAATAATGTCAAGGGCCCCTTCAATATCAAGGAGACCGCCAGCGCCTTGAACCTTTGGCACCGTAAGATCAGGAGACTGTACAGCTTGTTGAGCTTCAACATCTTGTAGTTGAGCAATGCGTTGCTCGGCATCACCAAGCATTGCTTGATACATCCTGCGGGTTCCCAGAGTGTTAGCCCTGGCAAGCTTCGCTCTCGCGCTTTCAGCACGCTGCATAAGGATCTGCATTTCAATGGAAGCGGTAGCGGCAACCTCCTCTACAACCTCAGCAGCGACATCAGCCGAAGCTTCAGCAGCCCTCAGATCATCTGCGCTTATCGAGATGTCATCTATTTCAGGAATGTATTGTCCGTTGAGGCCGGATCGATTTTCCGCAAGTCGGCCAAACACTGCTTCGTCTGAAACGCGCAAGCCCATTAAGGATGCCCGTCTCAACGCCACCTCTCGACGCGAAAGCATCGGCTTGGCCTTGTTTTCAAACATTCTTTCAACAACGCTAACAAACGCTGGATGAAAGTCTGTTCTTGCTCTTGGGGCACGACGGTACCAACCATCGAGGAAGTTAGAAATGCGAACCATCAGTTGATGGAAGATACGCATCAGGTTGCTTGAGTTTGGTTGGTTTTCCAGAACCTTGGGCAAACGATGATGGATTACAAACTCTGCAAAGCTTTCAGCAAACCACTCAGCGAACTGGACATCCGAAAGCGTTTCGTACTTCCTGGTGTAGGGGCTGTCTCGGAACAATCCAAAGTCGTCAATCTCTTCTCTAAACGCCCTGGAGAGAATCTCTATCTCACTGTCCGCAAGAAATGAAGTTGAGATTGCGTGACCAAGCTCATGCAAAAAGTGGTAGGTCCTGGGGCCGATTTTTTCTGAGTTCCGCTTTATGGACAAAAGCTGGTCTTCATACTGTGCAACAAGCTGCTCGACCTTTTGATCAGAAATCTCGACACCTTGTCGATTGCTTCGTTGAACAATAGCGTCAACAAACTTCTCTGATAGCTGCTTGGCGGTGTAAGCAACCCCGGTGTCTGGATTAATTTTGTTGTTGAAAAACCTAAGAGACAAAGACTGGAAGGCATTGGTTGGTACAGAAACATCCGATGTGCGAACAGTCTCAAGAATGTCCTCGATGCTGGCACCAACAAACTCAGCAAACTCCATTCTGTTGATTGTTCCCACCTCATCTGAGTAAGCAAACAACTCAATAGCTGTTACGAGCCGATTTACTCCGCCGCCTTCGGACAAAAGAACTTGGTATGCCTGACCTCTAGCCTGGGGTTCTGGCCTCATAAAGGATTCTTCAAATCGTATGTCTCTCAGAACCCTTTCTGGTAAAGACATTACTAAAGCCTCAAGCATTACACCTTGGTCAGCATCAAGAAATCCATTTTCAACATGGCCTCGAATGGCTGCGGCGATTTGTGCTCGACCAGTAGCAATGCTTGCTGCTTGGGCCCCAGAGTCAATGGCTTCATCAGCCATTGTTCTTTTTACTTCGTCAATACGCCCAGCCACATGACGAATGATTTCGCTGAAGTGTTTTTCAATGAGGAAACGGCGACCATCAAATGCTGAGGGATTCACATCGCTTGTGATTCGCTCTTGCAAATTAACGAGCATGTCCATGAACTCATCAAACTTCTGGGCCCCCACATCCGTTGACTCTGCAAAAGCTCTGGCTAAACGATGAGAAATTTCATTTAAAAAGTCATCGGTTACCCTTGGTGGCATGCCAGCCGGGTCAAAACGACCCAACAGATTGACAAGCTCCTCCATGTCCAGTCTTCTTAGATTCTGTTTAGTGCCCACCAACCGGACAAACTCTTGCCCTCGGGATGCCTTGAGGCGTTCGAGTTGAGTCTCATCAGAGAGATTGATGTCGATTACAGTTCTGTTTTCTGGAGAAATGTTGTCGGCAGAACGACTGGCTGCATCAACAACATTGCTCACATCGGAGTCTGAAATCAACGAACCAGGCTTTGCTCTGCCAGACTCGATTGATTGTAGAACCTGTTGCATGTAGAGACGGCTCTTATCAAAGCCATACTCAAGCCCGCCTCGACGAGCAAAGGCTACAGCCTTCGCCTCAATCAAAGCCATGTACGAATCAACAACATTGACCCCACGCATCTTGTCGATAGACAAGCCATCAAGGGCTTTATTCTGAGCTTCGAGCGTGTCTCTAAGTTGCTTGTACTCTGAGGTTCCGCGAAGGCTGCGAGTAAGGTCGTCGCTGCCATCTAATCGCTCTGCCGCCTCTGAAAAGAAACGAGCAGTACGCATCGCTGATGTGTCCCTTGTGACCCTCTTCACATCTTGAGGATCAACACCGGCTACACGCAAAACTTCGTCTATGTTTTCTCGAAAGCTCGACCCAAAACCTTCTAAGGGGTTTCGCCCTTGCAGAAGATTCTTCTCCATCATTTCCATGGCCATGTAAGCAGTGAGGTCGTGGAGTCCGCCTATCTCACGACGAAGCTCTCGGGGAGCCATTCCAGGGACCGCACGCCTCCACCCGCCCAGGCCATACATTTGACGTCGCGATCTCTTTAGTCGACGCTTAGCCAGGTTCACTCCAGCATCACCGAACAACCGCTCTCTTAAATCTCTTCGACCGTACTCAGCTTCAAACTCACTTCGCGACACAGCAGCAGCGGCCTCTGCTTCCTCAAGCGCTCGCTCAAAGTTGGAAATGTCTTCTACTGGTGCGTATTTTTTCTCAAGACTTCCAACACCAAAAATACCATCTGGGAGATAAGCAGCCCTGATTGTGTCTGTTGAAATACCAGGAACATCCTCAAGAATATTCCAAAGCCTGGTTGTCCCAACTACTGGTCTCGAAGCTGTTCTTAGCAGCCAAGACTCGCCAGGGACAAAAACATCGAACGCAAGACCTGCTGCTTGCGCTCTTTTCCAAGCCTCGCTGTCCCTGGAAAGTTTCATACCAAGAACCACATCTTGGAATCGGCCCATAAAGCCAGCAGCTTCTGGGTTTTCTAATCCAACAAACCAGTCACCGAGGCCTCCCCGGTCGTTAGGTCGTCCTTCCCAATCCCATGCACCAAACTGCTCTCCAACAGCCATGATTGGATCTCCAATCAAGTCCATAGCAACTTCAGCAAGGGGATCAAACGCTACAGTGCCAGCCACCTCTAACGCTCGTCCAGTTTTCGACTGTTTCGTCAGAACCGTAGTGCCAGCGACGTAAGTGTTGGTGACAAGGTTCCCAAGACCCTCTTCAAGAAAGTTTCCAAACTGCCGATCTTCACGACCGTACCGAGCTTCTCTTGAACTTACCCAGTTGCGAGAGTCTTGAAGGATTCCTTCGTAGCCACCTAAGTCTCTAATAATTGCTGAAGAAACAGACGGCGGCATCAGTGTCAGCGGCAAGTCGTTGAGCTTGTTTTCAACCGTCGCCATACCAGAATCAGAGTCCAGGTAATCAGATAAAGACATGTCCAGTTCTTCGGCACGATCTTTAGCACCTTGAATAATCGCGTGAAAGCCCCTGCTGTTGTAGCGTTGGCCCTGTTGATTAAACGCTACGTCGCTGCCCTGTGGTAGTTGCGGATTATCAGCAGCGGCTAAAATTTCTTCTTTGTATGTGCTAAACCGAGGGACATCTAAGATAAATCGGTTGACTTTAATCTGCCTTCTGTTTCGACGAAGAACCATTGAAAACAACATGGCTTTTCTTTCGTCATCAGACGTTCCCATCAACTCTTTGTTGTCATCAAACTTCTTGATGTCTTCTAAAAAAGAATTCCCCCAAAGGGCCTCTGCTTGACGACCCACATCTTCCGGCATGAGGCCAAGTGTGAGAATGTCTGGAATGTTCCACTGGTCGAGTCCGTAATAAATGGTGTCGGCAGTTTGGAGCGCGGCTCTAGCAGTGCCTTTTACTCCAGTTCCAAAGCTTCCAGTCGGGTCATAGTCGTGTGTAACCCCAGGCAAAACCCACGAGCCACCCTCTGCAACAAGCTCAACCACAGGACTGGCAAGCATAAACATGTCGCCAAGAGAGGTGTTCCTAATGTGCCCAGCCCTCGTCTCAAATGAAGACTCGCCGTATGTGTTTCTGTGTGTTTCCCTCAATCGTCGGTCAGGAAACAAATCTGATGGAATGTTTCCGAGAACCCTGTCGAGCCGCTCAGTAACAATCTTAAACTTTTCTTCGTCTCCTCGTTTTTCTTCTCTAAGTTGTGCTAACGCAATCGCATGCTGCACTTCTTTTGCAATCTGATCTTGTCGAGGGTACGAGTCGATTTCGGTAAAGACTTTGCGTTTTTTGTCAAAGTCCTCATCAAACTGACTTGGGTATTCAGCACCGCTTGACCAAGCATCAAACCATTCCCTGCTCCTAAAAATAAAACCGTCTCTTCTCAACTCCCCAGAAAACTGACTTGGATAGGAACCTTTGGTTTTGTCCCACATCTCCAACCAATTGTCTCGCTGCTTGACATACTGGTCGAACAAATCAACAAAGTCACCATTACCTGAAGCCAGTTGGTTTCTTTCATTAATATATTGATTGAAGGTTGCGGCTTCCTCAGCACTCAGGGTGCCTAAGTGACTGCGCTCCTCAGCGCTTTCGTACCATGGAGCAAACTGGCCGGTCACCGGATCTTCAGCGATTTCATGTGCATCAGCAGCCGGGTGGCCCTTGTAAATAGTGCGAATGTGAAACGGCCTGTCTTGTTTTCTCCACCAGTCGACACCTCTGTTTTGCCCAGGGTAGTTTTCGGAGTATGGCTCCGACCAGAAGTCGATAAGATCCACGCCACCACCAACGACGGACTGGATTGCGCGACCCACGCCACTTTCGGAAACAATGTCGATGTAGGTGCCGGTAACGCTTGGTATCAGCGCCCTTTCATGGTCCTCCCATCGGTTTACAAAGTCTTGGTCGCCATTGGTCTGACGCGCGTCACTGCTTGCCTGAGCATCAGCGTATGCCTCCAACTCAGACTTTTGCGGGTTACCGTTGGCGTCCTCACTCTCAGACAACAAGGAGTCTGCGATGTTGTGGATTAGCAATGTTTCTAATCGACCACGATAATCAGCCTCCGGTGAGTACGATGTTCCATGAAAAACTCGATCTCTGGGAATCCAGACTCTCAGAAACTTACTAAAATCAGAATCTTCAGTGGTCCCGTCAGCAGCCCACGCTTTGGTGGCCTTCATGCCTAAGTCAGGATCGACCTGCATGTCTCGCAAAAAATCTTGTGTTCTGTCCTCAAGCTCGTCACCACTAATCCCCTCTACCTTACCCAGGTAGTCTCTTGCGGCATCTGTGATTTGGAGGCGCAGCGATTCAGTTTCTTCAACATCTAATGTTGGGGATTGTTGGACGGTGTAACCAGCGGGATAGTTGTCGATGTCTGAAGGCTGACCTTCAGCAGCTTCATTCGCCCCTCTTACAACTCCTGTTACAGGTGGTGTCGCCATTAAAAATCACCTCTATCAACGAACCATGTTTTCTGTGTTGTTGTGAGTCAACTCACGGTTTGCTAGTTGTTCCTGTAACCTGTACGCCTCTGCTAGCCTTCTGCGAACCTCACCAGTAAGAAAAACATGTTCGCCTTCGTAGTTTTCAGGTCCCGCCAAATCTGTAAGCAAAGTTCCTAAATCATAGAAATATGATTTCTTGATGAGAGGATCCCATAGTTTGCTTTGCGGTTCAAGAACCAGCGAGGGGTGATCTTTGTATCCTTGTGGGATTTCTTCCAGCATGGGAGCCAAACTTTGGCTGGCCAAAAAAGCCTCGTCCTGCGGCTTGAACACGGTTGCGCCTCGTGCTTTTGGAGGTGCGATTGCTTCTTCAACAATCTCTGCTGGCGCAACATCTTTGAACACAACATCATCAACAGAAACCGGATCTACTGGCGCTGCTTCTTCTTCGATGTCTTCCAGTGGAGTGTCTTTAAACTCAAAGTCCTCATCGGCAGGCGCTGGTTCCTCAACAATGTCTTCCAGTGGAGCAGGTCGCAACTCAAAGTCCTCGAATCCACCAGGCGTAAAGTCAGCATCGTATTCCATGCCTCCGCCAAATGAAGAATCATCAGGCGGCTCAAAATCTTCCACTGTTGGCGTAACGTCAAACATCTCGGCAGCGTCTCGCTCATTTGCTTGTCGTCTCGCTAAGCGTGCTGATTCGACTACCTTTTGTTCGGTAATCGGGGGAGTCCTGTACCTTGCCCCACCTGTAGGAATTTCAAGGCGTCCAAGGTAATCCAAACTTTCTTGCAAGTCTTCTGGCGACTTTGCTTCAAAAACAGCATCAGGGCCCAGTCCTTGGAAAATCTCTGGAGTGGTATCTCCAACGGGAGTTTGCATTGGAGCAACTCCCCCCAACTCTCTGCCTTTTACAGACGCAGGAAGGTCTTCAAGCAACAGATCATCATCACCCACAGGGTCGCGAGTTTCAGCCGACACCTTGGCATCTATCTCTCGTTGCAAATCCTGTACATTTGAGTCAGAGGCTTGCATCAGGTCTTGCAGATAGTTGCCATAGGTTTCGATTGCTTGTTCGGTTTCACTACCGTAAAGACCGTCCTCCTTAATGGTTGGCAGGCCATATTCAGTAAAGAATTGATTCATCTTCTTTTGAAGATTTTCAGTGTCTAATGAACTAGCAAGCTGTGGATCAAAAAAGGCTAACTCCGCAAGATTAGACTGATGCCCTCGCTTAGTCTCTTCTACACTGGCAATAGTGTTTGCCAAGTCTGAAATCTCACCCCTTGCTCGCCTGCTTGCTGCTTCGGCTCCCAGTGGAGCAGTTTGCTCAAGCTCAGCGGCAGCACGCCGTTCTCCTTCTCTTTGGCCCACGGTGCCTGCTGCTCCAAGAACAGACTCTTCTTGTTCTGGAGTGAGAACATCCATAATTGGGCCGGGAGTGCCCAGTCCGGCAGGAGGAGCTTCTCCCCTTAAGACATAGTCTGGGTCTGTTTGAACAAGTTGCTGTGCTGCTTGCTGTGCTTGGCCTGCAAAAACAATCGACTGATTTTGTTGTGATAACAATCCTTGGAGTGCAGCTTTAGTTTCCTCAAGCTCATTCAAGGTGTCCATGGCAGCATCATTTTGTCGAAACACCCGTGAGCCACGAGCGCCAATCCTTTCATCTTGCTCAAGAGTTTGAACCTCGCCCTCAAGCAAACGAATCTCTTCACGAGTTGCCTCGATTGAGTTCTCAAGGTTTTCAGCTTTTGATGCCCCAGATGAGTTGAGCGCTTGAATCACAAGCATTCTTTCTTGCCCGCTCATGTTGGACCAGCCTGACGCCACTCCCCTTGGAGAAGAAACAAGACCCCGTAGTTGATCATAGGCTTGTTCTTGCACTTGCATTTGCTCTTCAGCCCGTGCAGCCAACACATTGACCTCATTCAACCTGGACGTAAGAGCCTCGTATCGCATACGATTGTTTTCTACATTTGCAGACAATCGCTCAAACTGAGCCTTCGCCTCAGCAAGAGCTTCAGCGCTTGCACTGGGGCTTTGCTGCAATGCTTGGTACTGCTGCTGCGCCTCTTGCATTTGCCTGTATTGATCAAGAAAGGCTTGTCGCTCTCGGCCTAAAACCACACGTTGAGCGTCATAAGAGGCCCGTGCTCGGTTAGCCTCAATCATTGCAGACTGAGCCTCCTGCATGTGGCCACGCAGAGCGCTTTCATTAAGGATTTCGTTTTCTACAAATTCAGGAGCAATAGACTCACGTCCCGCCCCAATCATCATTCGAGTGTCTGCTAAAACTTCAGATTGAACAGCGGGGTCTTCGATACCAAGAATCTCATCAAGAATCCGATCAACTTCTGGATCCGTGCGAGTGAAAGGGGTCAGGCTTTCAGCAAGACCTTTTTGCCCAAACCGTCTCTCGATAATCTCTCCGCGCTGTCCTTTTAAACCCCTGCGTTGCTCTTCAATTTCTTTTAATCGAGCTTGGTATTCCTCGATCATTTCACGAGTTTCATCAGCGGTTGCGCTGGAGGGGGCCTCAAGGGTTCTTCCAGCAGACGCGCCACCGCCGCCTCCACCGCCACCCATGGGTACGCCAGCTATTTGCTGCCGATAGCTTTCATTGATTCCAGCCACCACAGTGTTGTCCAAGTAGGCCCGGTCATAAAACAGCGCTGTTTCTTGAAGTGATGCCTGCCCCTGGTCCGCCTGGTTCATCATTAAAGGCGTTGTGTATAACTCTGAAGCGACGTCGTACTTGTCGAAAACAGCTTTTTTAAAGGACTCTGCTTGATCAGCACCATACTCTCTGCGGATGTGTTCGTACATCATCATGAGGGTGTACAGCCCGTCATCAGCAGTTGGATTTTTTCCGCCTGCATATTCTGTCCAAAAACGCTGCATTTCGGCTTGACCGACACCATTGTTCGGATCAAAAAAACCTGCTTGGTCTGTTCTGAAACTCGCACGAAGAGACCGCTCAAAACTAGTTTTTGTTTGAGAATAGTCCTCGGAAGCCTTCCGAGTCTGTGCTTGAGCCCTGTTCCAATTGTCTAAGGCGTCCTTCTCTTTCCTTTCTTTTTCTTTTTGCAAGCGGTTTCTTTCTTGAATGCCCCTACCAGTGCTTCCAGAGCTTTGGTTGCGTTCTTCTTTGTGTGTCCGAGAAATGTATGCTTGTTCTCGGTTCAACAAAGACCGCTGAAGATTTGTAATGTTCTGCCGCAGACGGATCTCTTCGTCCTTAAGCTGTCGAGAATCTTGAGAAAGGCCCTGCAACTCTTGCTGTGCCAACTCTCGATTCTTTTGGTTGGTCAGCTTGATGCGAGCAAACATGTAGTCTACAAAAAAGTTAGACTGCGGGGTAAAGATCGTCCCCGTTCCAAACATTGGTTGAACAGTTCGAAAAGCCATTTAGTTCCCCTTAAGAGCCAGAACTCGCAGCGCGTCGTGAAACATAAGCGTAAGCCCTTGCCAACTCATCCCTGTTCTTAGCGTTGAAAGACAGTCGAGCAAACATGTCCTGGTACTCATCTGGCAGTTGATCAATGTCCTCACTAAGCACCTTCATGCCTCGATTTACATCCAGTTGAGCCGCAATCGGTGCCAGTCCCTGTAAAGCATTAAAGACGCCTTGCATTCTAGCATTGTCAGACTGGTCCATGTAGGACAAGGCAGAACGGTATTCAGCTATTTTCTCAGAGGTTACCCGTTGCTGTAGTTCTCGGGCGGCAGCCTCAAGCTGAGCGTCTCCCTCTTGCGCTGCCCTTGAGGCGGCGTCTCTAATCTGAACCTGTCGCCTTACATCCGTGTCACCGCCAGCAGCAGCGATGTCTTCTTGAAGGGCGCGACTGCGTTGTTCGCTACGGTTTAGTTGGGCCTGACCTTCCTCTCTCATTTCACGATAGGCTTCTTCTCCGGCCCTCTCTGCGCCTCCCTCGCCAAGTTCGTCAATGGTAGCCTGGGCTTCTTCTCGGGCTCTGTTTCCAACAAAAAATGGCGCGATAGCCTGGGCTGCGCCAACAATCCCGGCTGTAGCAAGCTGGGCACCAATACCAGAACCAATGTCCTTTGCTTGCGCCTGCTCCTGTGTTGCCGGAGGGGTATCCAAGGACATGTCTTGAACAGTGCCTGGTCGTTCTGCTGTGTACGCAAGGTCGTCACCCAGAGCCTGCTCAACCTGAGCGACTTCAAAGTCAACGCCCGCCTGAGCCTCTACATCTCTCTGATACTGCTCAAAATCTGAGGTTCCCATCGGCACGCCACCCATGGAAAACGGGCTTGGCGGGGTGGGGCGTCGGAGAGGTCCTTTCTTTGGATCTTCACCCATGTACTGTGGAAACGGTTCGAAGTCGTCTTCACCTGGCCTAACATCAAACTCAGAAATCAATCGACCCATGGCGTCGTATCTGTCTGTGGATGCAGGTTGGGCCATGATTTCTTCGAAGGCTTGATCCTGTTGCGCGTCACGGGCTTGTTGAGCGCTTAATCTTCGCCCCGCTACTTGGGTTTGCAAATCTCCAATAGAAACCATAGGGCCAGTGGACCCGTATCCAGGGTCCCCTGGCTCACGAACCATCATTCCTAATTGTGGATCGTAACGCATATCAACTCCATCCAAACTTGTTCATTACTGATCTGCGATAGGGATCCATTGCGGCCCTACCGCCAGCAGTTACCGGCATACTGGACGCCAAGATTGCTTCTGATGACGGGGCTGGTGGCAGCGCTGTTACATTGACCTGAGAGCCCTTCGATGCTTGGGCCCTGGCCGCAGCCTCAGCGTTTCTGGCATCCTCCTCAGCCCGCGCAATATTCTTCTCTTGTTTGATTTTTTGACGCTCGGCTTTCGCATCAAAACTAAAATGGCCGTAAAGAGAACCTGCTAAAAATCCAACGCCAGCGCCAATGGCTGCGCCAACACCACCGCCAGCCGCCCCTAAAGCGGCACCTTTGGCAGCAAAATCCAGCCCCGTAGTGAAGCCCTGCTCTAAACGGTCACCCTTAATGTCTTTTTTTTCTTCTTCGGTAACTCCGGTTCCGCCATACCCATTAGCCATTATGGAACTCCAGAAGAAAGAATAAACCAATTGGATCCGTTCGAAATAATATTAACAAACGTCCAGCGGTCAGAAAAGCTCTTAGTAAGAACACCGTCAATGGTTTCTAATCCGTCTGGATTTAATATCATGTTGTTCGCCGCTTGTAGTTTTTTGAAACCCAGAACCATGTTGGTGCAAGCTGCCGCAGCAGGAAGCGTTATCGTCACGTCTCCACCAGATGTAGCGACCAGATACCAAGATGCAGTGCCTACAGTAATGCTGCCTGATGATGAAATGCTACTTCCTACATGCAGGCCAAAGCGCTTGAAGGACCAGTCATCGGTAAGATCCGCAGCCGCTGCTGGTACAGAGCCCGACATATAGATAGGATTGTTGCCTCTCACCGCAAGGCCCTCGGCCCTGTCCCCGGTTGCATTAGCTTTGGTGGCTGTTGTTTCAGCGTCAGTAATTTGAGTTGTTACAGCAGAATCAATAGCGCTGCTTGTCACTGTTCCTGATGGAATGTCGAGCTTTGAGATTCTTCGCACCCGCAAAGGTTGCGATTCTAAATCATCAATAATCTCCTCAAGGTCTTGTCTTGAGGGTTCCTTTACGGAAAAACGTCCTTTCCATGCCATCAGGTGCTCGTTGTAAAGTGACAGTCAACCACACAGGATCGAGGCCGCACAAAAATGTTTTGAGAGGTTGCTCCGTCTACCGTGGTGCCTGATGCCTGAGTGGGCAAGCAGCGAATCCCTACGTTGTAAACGCCAGGGTCTACGCTGAAAATATAATGAGTAGACATTTGTTTTCCGGTGGATTTGCTCCATCCACCGTATTTCCCAGGAGTAGTAGCGCCCGTGCCCTCGATTTCATCGTACTGGTTGTTTAAACCAAAGAATAAACTTCTTCTACTCCCATTTACGACTGATGTTGTGCCCGCAGTTACATTTTCAAGGTAGAGTTTAAATCTCGCTACCGGATAGGTGCCGTCATTGATTCTTTCGTGACGACGATTGCCACCACTTGTCTCTACATAGCTTGCTTGAGAACTTGTAGATCCTGTTTCCCAGGCGTGCCAGCTTGCCGTGTAAATTATGAGCATCGACCTGTACGCTTTTACAGTGACGTTAAGACCGTTTACAACCTGATAGCCACCGCCCCTTGACTCTCGATGAAAGATCTCTGCACCTACCTTGTCGGGTGAGTGAAGCCTGTAAAAAACACTTCCCGTGCAGAACTCTCCTCGGTCGTTAGATCCTCCAATAAAATCGGGCCTGTAGATGTGGTGAGGTTGAACCCACTCCCCGTGAGCCAAATCAGCAGCCACTGAGCCGCCGTTCACATACTGCTCAAAATTATCAATCCGATCTTTCAAGTCGGATTCGGTGATGACGTTTCCGTCGATAAAAGGTGTATTTGTAAACGCCATAAATCACTTGTACCTAACAATAGATCCAGTAAGTCTTCTTATTCGAATTGCTCTTTCCGTTGCGGTTTTTCCGTCTGCCGCGCTAACAACTGTTGTATCGGGAGCCGGGGTTCCGTTACCATGATCGTCGATTTGATAGTAAAGCTCACAGGTAAACGGGCCCAACGTGGACTCTCCAATGATTGGATAGAAAAGAGTCACTGATTGAACAGAACGAGCCGAGTCTTCTTTACTACCGGCGCTGTTTCCCTTGCTCCCAAAAATAGAGTTTTGAACGTGCATTTGTGTGCTTACGAGAGGAACTCCATTTAAGAAAATAATAAAGGATACATCTTCGTTGACTTGGCTGTGGAGGGTGTTGTCAACTCGGCCTTCAATCACTACCTCCAAACTGTACCGGACGATAGCGTAGTTATAGACACCCCTATCGAGAGTAAACGGTACACCTGCTGAAAACGTCGGTGCGCTTGAGCCACCCACCCAAGATGATCCTGCTGGCACTTTTTGATATGAGTTTCGTGTGCTCAATCCTAAAGCGGCATAGTTGTCTGAAAAACTACTGTTGAAGTTGACGTCAACCAAAGGAAACGCAAGATTGCGTTCATCTATGCCTTCAACTCGGACATTCTCTTGATTCAAAGAAGCTGTTGCTGTGTTGGTGGCGGTCATCAGCGAGTTTGGGTTTGTGATGGACGCAGCATCACCAGGCTGGATTGGCGTAAAGGTTACCTTACTCATCGCTTTCTCCTATTGACCAGGATGTTTGCTCGACGAATGTTTATAGCAAGGCCTGTTACTGCACTGTCCCAGGTATGGGTGTCCCCGCCGTTTCTGTCCACATAAACTCTAATGAACAGTTCTACTGTATTGGCCCCCGCTTCGACGGGTAGAGCGCCGCACATGTACACAGGCTGTCTCCTATTAAAGGCAGTAAAGGGTCCCGCGTAAGCTATTTCAATGCCATTGAGCGTCATCATCAGT
>TARA_R100000655_G_scaffold38023_1_pt1 | contig 57309 bp, 40 predicted proteins | sample TARA_R100000655 | Tara Oceans TARA_R100000655 (sample SAMEA2622497) | marine metagenome | biome: marine biome (ENVO:00000447); feature: deep chlorophyll maximum layer (ENVO:xxxxxxxx); material: "saline water (ENVO:00002010), including plankton (ENVO:xxxxxxxx)" | depth 90 m
GCTAGAGCTGAGTTAGTAGCAGCAGGTTATGGTAATGCAGCTATGGATTATAATACAATGCAAACGTGGCTGGCACAGAATTATGTTAGTGCTGATGGATCATTAGCTTGTTTTGCAATAAACGGTGGTCCTTGTAGTTGTACTAGTACTTGTACTGTAGTAACAAATGATCTATCTGCAGAATTAGGACAAGTTGTAACACTAGGAGGAGCACCTCCAGCGCCATTAAATACAACTGAATGTTATGAGGTTCAATTATGTGGTACTTGTGGAACAGGTTCATGTAATCCAGTAGGAGCAGTTGTATTAAATACAGTTCATCCAACCTGTCCAGATTGTGAAAGTGGTTCAGGATGTCCATGTTATAAATTAACAGATTGTTCAGATCCTACTATTGTAATTAATAATGTATGTCAGTCTGCAGATTTAGATAATGCTTATATAAATGGAGAAGTTATAAATATAAATGGTAATGCTACTATATGTTATGAAATATCTTGTGATGATATTATAAATTGTGATCCAGCTACTTGTTTAAGTGTAAATGTAACACAAACATACGCTTCATGTGCTTTATGTACTGGAGGACAAACTGCTTGGGAATGTGATCCATTAGGAGGATGTAACTGTGTACCGACAGCGGGACCAGGTTTCCCATCTCAGGCTGCATGTTTAGCCTCACCACAATGTTGCCCTAACACACCATCATGGGATTGTGATCCTTTAACTCAAACATGTTTTGATCCTGGAACAGGTAATGGTCAGTATGCTAGTGTACAAGCATGTATACAAAATTGTGGTACACCAGAATCATATAATTGTATTTATAGTGCAGCTACTAATTCATATTCTTGTTCTGATCCAGGAGATGGTTCAGGTACATTTGCTACACTTGCTAATTGTAATATGGCAATAAGTATGAATACACAACCATGTTATGTAGAATCATATAACTGTGTTATAAATAATGGAGTAACACAATGTATTGATCCAGGTGATGGAACAGGAACATTTAATAATACTAATGGAGGATTAGTCGCATGTCAAGGATGTAATGGATGTCCATTAGATCCATCATGTGGAGGAGTATCTTCGTCTTGGGATTGTGATCCAGTATTTGGATGTATACAAAACTTCCAGGGAACAGGACAATACCCAACATTACAAGACTGTGCTTTAGACTGTGCTAGTTATGAGCCAGAAGGAGGAACGTTTGAATCTATTTGTGAAAATTGTTTAGATGAAATAGATATGAAAAAGTTCTTCGATAAAGTAGCTGATGTATGTGATGATTGTAATGTACCATTTGGATTAACAGATCAAGAAGTAACATGTGATACTGGATGCTTTGGTAACAGTAACATATATGTATTCCTTGATATGACTTCAACATTTGGAGGATCATTCCTTGATAGACTGTCATCAATGCTTGACTTTAAAGTAAATGTAATTGAGCCAGCATTCCAAATGATAAAATCAAATTTCCCAACATACTCAGGACATCTATATGTTATTCCTGGGGCTTGGGCTCATGGAAGTCAGTTTGGTCCTTGTAATAATTGTAATAATACAGGAGCAGCTGCACCAGGTAGTGCTACAGCACCAGAAGATTGGTTAGCTTGGGTTAACTATCCACTAAGCGGTAACAAAGGAGCAAATGGAGCCGGAGTAAATCCAATGGCAACAGGAACTTTACCTGCAAATAAGAGAACAGTTATGGCTCATACTATGGTAGATGGAATAGGCGGAGCACCAGCTGATTGTAATAATCCAGCATACATTGCAGCTACACATGGACCATTACTAAAACAAATAATGATCTTACCTGGATCTTATGCAACTGATGGATTTAATCAAGTTAATCCATGGCAAGACCCATTTGGAGAAGAAGGATTCAGTGATCCTTATCATGAGTTTGAAGGAGGAGATTTAGACAGTATTGTGGTTGTATTCCAAGACGAGTCTAGAGGTAATCCAGGTGGATACCATGAAACTAATGTTGGTAGTAGTGGAAATGCGTGGGGAGGTACTTGTGGAAATGCATTATGGGGCGGACAGCCAGGTCTTAACTGGCATGAAATAGGTACAGGACCTAATAATACACTGATGCCTCAATGGAAAAATGATTATGATAACTATATGAGTTTACACCAATATGGTTGGGATGCAAATGGAGATCCTAATTTAACATCTCATAATGTTACACAAAAAACAATGATATATGCAGGATCTTATATTGATCATAGTGTAACAAATGTAGTTACTACACGAAGAGATTTCATATTCCATTTAATGGGAGCAGTAGGAGCACAGAGTAAAGATGCTATTATTTCATATCAAGGACATATAGATTGTGCAAGTTATGTTGATGTTCCATCAGTATATAATTTCCAATGTTATGTAGCAACAGATGTTACTATACCTAATCCATATATGGGAGCATCAGGAGGAGGAGATCCTACTCATACAACAGGATACCAAGGAGGATCATTGAGTAATTATGGTATGTCTTTCCATATACCTAGTTACCCAATACAGCAATTAAGCTCAACAATGTTATATGATTTATGGAAAGATTATTTATCGGACTGTTAATAATGAAAACTTTTTTATATATTTGCAGAATGTTTAAAAATAAAAAATCAAAATACTACTGGGATGTGACTAGGAATATGACGTATGAACAGGCACAGGAGTATTTAAAAAAAGGGAAAATAAAAAGAATGTTTAATAAACTTAAAACTATAGTTTAATGGGAATACAAAAAACAGATGTTTCTATGCTTTCTAAAGTTAAATCTTTAGGTGCATCTTTCTTTGAGAAGTATGTATCTACTAAGATGATGAATAAGAAGCTTACGGAACTTAATAATATAGGGTTACGCGATTTAATAATTGCTACAGCAGTATCACAAACTACAGACTTTGCAAGTCTTAAAGTAGGTGATATAGTTGTTATTGTAAAACCAGCAGCAGGAGAAGCTGAATATAAAAGCATCTCAACAGCTGGTGATTTAGGAGTAGCGGCAGTAGTAGGTCAATTATATATCGTATTAACTCCTAGTGTGTAATTAATATTAATTTAAAACAATAATCATGAGTAAAGTAAAAACGCTAAAGGCGGAAACTACAACTAATACAGATCTAACAAAACTTAAAAATAAGGATCTGTTAACTATTAGTCAAGGGTTAGCTTACATTAACAGTAAGGAATCTAAAGTATGGCATACTATTACAAAAAATTTAGATAGTATAGCAAAAGATGTAGAAACTGTTAATGCAGCGCATAAAAAATTAACTGAAGATCTTGCTACAAAAGATGAGCATGGTAATCCAGTTAGAACAGAAAACAATCAAATTGACTTTGGAGATAATATCGACAAAGCAACTGAGAGTTGGACTGCTACACTTGAAACAGAAGTTGAAGTAACTTTGTATCCTATTCAATTATCAGATCTTTCTGATTTGAATTTAGATGCAAATATAATGAAACCTTTATTGGGATTAATTGTTGTTGAATAAAACATAAAGTAATGACGAAACGAAGAATTTCAAATACAGAGCTACATGAAAATATCCAGGATATTAAAGAAGATGTTAGATTTATTAAAACTAAATTATTAGATCCTGATGTTGGAGTTACAGCACGTGTAAATCGGAATACTTCATTTCGTAAATCAACAACAAAAGTACTTTGGTCTATTTGGATAGCGCTTGCGGGAGTGCTAACTAAAATACTATTCTGGGAATAATGAAGAACGATCCTAAAATATATATTATTTTAGGGCTGTTTGTATATATCCTGTTCCTTCAGAATTGTTCAGACACGCCTAGGGTTACTGAAGAAATAACCACAGAAGTACAAACTGATACGACAAGGATTACTGTTGTGGATACTGTTCAATTTATTGATACAGTTATCCGCAAAGTAATCGTTAGGATAAAAGAACCAATCACAATAAACGACAGTATTAACGAATATGTTAATGAGTTTAGTGATAGTTTAATAACGGGAGAGGTTTGGACCAGGGTTAAAGGTAAAGTATTAGATCAGTCTTTTGATTATATTCCGAGGTTTCCTCAGTATATAATACAAACTGATACAGTAATTATAAATACTAATCAAACTACTACAATTAGAAAAACTAATTTTAGTTTGAATGCGGGCATGGAAGTAGGAGGAAGCGTTGATAGATTTAACTTTTCTCCTATTGTGGGTTTTACTACAAAGAATAATAATTCATATTTTTATAGATATGGAGTTCTTGATAAAACACACAGTATTGGAATAATGTATAATTTTAAAATAAATAAATAGAATGGGTGTATTAGATAAATATAGAATAAGAGGAGCAGTTAATACTCGCTTCAATCCAGGTAGAAATGCTACATGGGATTGGAATGAATTGTTAACTACTATCGAAAATAACTTTGAAGCTAATTTTGATTTAGATGCTTTAGAAGCTAGAGTTACATCAAATACTACAAACATAGCAAGTAATGATACTGATATAGCAACGAATGCTACAGGTATTAATGCTAACTTAACTAAGAACAATGTACAGGAAGTTGAAATTGCAACTTTGAATGCTAAGTTTGCACAGTTGTGTGAATGTTTAGCTGCTAAGGTAGAAGGTTGGGATTGTCCTGCTTGTGTTCCTAAAGGAAAATAAGGCATGATATTACAAATAACGCACGAAGGTCAATTAGTGGGACGTTACAAAAGTTTAACTGAAGCGTCGGAAAGAACAGATATTGATAAAGGCAGTATCTGCAAAGTTTTAAAAGGTAATCGAAAGACTGCCGGAGGGTTTAGATGGGAATACGAAGAAGGAACATTAGATAACAGCAATGTAAATATTAATGATTCTGATTTTAATTCTCTATTAACTGCAGAAGGTCTAGACAGAACCGATGTTAAATCTGTAAAGATTTGGCAAACAATGCAAGGAGAAACTCGTTACTCTATAGTAACTAAAGAGGGAGGCCAAGCAATAAGAGAAGTAAAAGATGAGTTCTTTGAAAGTTTAAAATCTATATCCCCTGCGATCCCAAAAAGATCGTATGATATAAAAAAGGAGAGTCCTATTGTATATGAGATCTCATTACCAGATATTCATTATGGTAAGAGGACTGATGATACACCCGAACAAGCTGAGGCTAATTTCTTAAATTCTATTTATGAATTACATAGAAGAGCTGAAGGTTTGAATATAGAAAGGTTCTTATTACCTATTGGTAATGACGGAATGAATTCTGAGGGAATGAGAAAGGCTACTACAAAAGGTACTCCTCAAGATGATTCAATGGACTGGCAACAATCTTTTGTTGGATATACTAAGCTTGTAATAAAAGCTATAAATTATTTAAGTCAGTATGCTCCAGTAGATGTTGTTGTAATCCAAGGTAATCATGACTATGAGAGAATGTTCTATGCAGGAGAAGTCTTGTCTGCATGGTACACAAACGATAAGAATGTTACTATAGACAATAGTACAGAAGGTAGAAAGTATTATGAATATGGAACAAACATGATTATGTTTACTCATGGGGATAAAGAGAAAGCTGCTGAGATGCCACTAATAATGGCTACTGAGCAGCCTGTAATGTTTGCACGAACTAAGTTTAGAGAAGTTCATTGCGGACATTTACATAAAGAAATGGTTAACGAATATAGAGGAATTAAAGTTAGATTTATTCCTTCAATATGCGCTAACGATTCTTGGCACAAACTGATGGGCTATGCTGCATCAAGATGTGCTCAAGCATATATATGGAATAAGGAAAAGGGTTGTGAAGGTTATTTACAAGTAAATATATAAGATAATGACAAATTTAAATACAATAGTATATGATATACAAAACATAGCATACGGAGGAGAGAGCTCCGATGACGCTGATTTAAGCTTTAGACAAGTTGCATACTGGGTAAAGCAAGAGCGTTCTATGCTATTATCTCAAATGATGAGCAGGAAAGTCAGAGTACCTGCCGTTTGTGTAGAATATCTAAATTGTGTTTATCTTGAGCCAGCCGATGCTTCTGAATGTTGTGAGCTAGAGTCTGGTATTCATATTCTTAAATCTGTAAATCCTATTCCCACGACTATCCAGCGAAACGGAAGAGATAGTATATTAGCCGTAGAATCTTTAGATGGTATGAGACCTTTCTCAGAAACCACGGATACCCGCCGAAAATGGAATAAGTATAACAAATATACCGGCTCCAACCAAAGATGGTATATAAAGAATGGCTACTTATATGTAAGTTGCGACATTCGTATAGAAGCAGTAAAAGTTACCGGAGTGTTTGAAGATCCAGAGGAAGTTTGGAAAATAAACCACTGCACGTCGTCACATAATCCAATCCTTTCAGCTTGTGAATATGACTGGGAATACCCTTTTCCAATTTCTTTATCTATGGCCGAACAGGTTACTAGTATAATACTTCAGAAAAGAGTTAATATAATTTTAAATGCACCAAGCGATGAAGAAAACAACGCAAAAGAAGATAGCGGGCAAATGCAGCCAGCTCCTAGACAAAACTCCGCAGGCTAGTTGTACATTAGTACAAGCCTATAAAGAGTATGATGACTTTTATAATGTCGGGTATAAAAAATACCGCGGCATATGTGAGGCGTTTAATAAATTAATAATTGATGAAATATTATTAAAAGCTAAAGAGTTTAAGATGCCGTATAGATTAGGAAGTCTTAGAATCTTAAAAAAAGAAATGAATTATTCTTCTAGTAAGAATAAGTTAAAGATAGATTGGAAATCTACAAATGAGCATGGTAAAGTAATTTATCATCTTAATGATCATACCGACGGATTTAATTATCGTTGGTTTTGGTCTAAGAAAAAAGCTATAGTAAAGAATAAAACTATTTATAGTTTCCAAGCTACTCGAACTAATAAAAGACGACTAGCAGGATTATTAAAAAATAAACAAGTAGACTATTTTGAATGATATATAAATTTACATCCATAAAAGAAATAATAGAAGGCGTTTATAGAGATACTGCTATCCACGAAGAGTTAGATATTTGGGACGTGATTGAATGGGGAGGAGAAGCTCTAGAATTAATAGGTGCAGGATTACAGTATGAAGAACTTGTAGCTGAAGTCTGTGTTAAAGAGCACAGAGCAAAGTTACCATGTAATCTTCATTTACTAGATTCTGTTTCTTATAATGGAAATCCTCTTAAGCAATGTACAGGAACTTTTGGGGCTATCTCTACTGATCCAGGACCACCAGCAAGTAATCAAAACTTTATTGATGGTAAGTTAGTAGATACTGAAAATTTCCCATTAAAAGGATCTAGTCAAAACAGAGGAGGAGATTGCTATTATACAAACGATAATTTTATTATTACGTCTTTTGCTAGCGGATGTCTACTACTTGCTTTCCGAGGAATTAAAGTAGACCATGAAGGGTTTCCAATGGTACCTGATCATGTGAGTTACAAAAAGGCTATGAAATCTTATATAACAATGATGATAGATCGTATAGGATGGAGAAAAGGCTCTGTTCCAGAAAATCTATATAGAGATAGTCAGAGAGATTGGGAATGGTATGTTAAGCAAGCTAGAGGAGCTGCGAATATGCCTAATCTAGATAAGGTAGATAATATTAGATTACAATGGATGAAGTTAAGACCGTCACAAACAGCGCACGGCACTTTTTATACAGACTTAGGAAACCAAGAACGTAGAATGATGGGCTAATGGCAAAAGAACAGAATAAAGGACAAAGCATACCAGTTAGTATAAATACCTTTCATAAAGGTATGAATAAGGATATATCTAAATATGCTATGCCCGCTGATCAATATTATGATGCTAATAATATTAGGATTGTAGCTAATTCGGGACAGGAGGGAGCTGCACTGGTTAATATTGAAGGTAATGATCATTTAGTAAATATTCCTGATTCTCCTGCTGTATGGGAACTAAGATTAAATCCTAATCTTGATCTAGATGGTGTAGTTTGGGCGTTTACTCTTCTTTTTAATGCCGGTACTTGGGGAACCTTTGAAATAAGTTTAACCGGAACTGGAGGTAATCCTATCCGAACTTTAGCTTCTACATTAGAAGATACTCTTTTAGGTACTTGGGATTTAAATGGTGTACCACTAACGAATCCTGGTCCACCTCCTTTCACTATCCCTCCATCAAGCCAACCCGATGGTCTTGAAGGGTTTTTCTATATATTTGATGAATCTTCAAATAGATTAATTATATGGGGTAAACCTGTAGAATCTGATTTTCAAGTATTTCCTAATAGTGGTACTAATTATAACGGATCTCAAGTACAGCAAATATCAGCTCCTATTTTTAGTGTAATGACATTAGCCGGAGTAGGCGCTAATTTCATGACAATAACTAATCTAGCAGTACCTCAAAGTTCTTTATCTATTATAGGATATGCAAGTTTAAGAGAACAGATTTATTTATTTACTACTAATACTGAAGGAGATGGTGGTCCAGGACAAATTTGGAGACTATATGTAAACCCTTCAATCCAATCTCCATTAGGTATTACATCATACATAGAATGCGTTTATGCAAGAAATAATTGTATGAATTTTACTAAACAGCATCCTATAGAAGCTTTAGGAAGATATGAAAAGAAAGATATTCAAAGTGTATATTGGACAGATTTTTATAACCCTCCAAGAAAATTAAATGTAGCTAGTGGTATTAGTATGTCTACTCCGTGTGCCTTTTTAGACTTAGCTCCTAAAACTGGTTTTTCTATTCCAGTATTAGACAGAATAACTATTGGAGGTTCACTTAATGCTGGTCTTTATCAGTTAACTTATAGATATAAAAGTAGTGAAGGTATCTCTACAGAGTGGTCTCCATTATCTAATTTAGTTCCAATATATGACGCATTAGATGATAATCCATATTGTGAAATTATAGGAGACACATTAGATACTTCAGTTACTCCTACTATAGGAAAAGAAACTACGAAACGTATTGATTGGACAATCAATGGGTTAGATACATCTTTTGAATTAATTGAAGTAGCTGCCGTATATAAAAAAGATGATATTCCAGCTAATGATCAGATCTTTATATTTGGAGAATATATTAATGGATCAGTTGATTTAACAGTTACATTAACAGGAAATGAAGTTGAAATACCTATAACAGCTGTAGATTTTATAACAGGATTAGGAGCTACATTTGAAAAAGTAAAAACACTAGATACAAAAGATAATAAATTATTTTTTGGTAATATAGAAAATTCAACTTTTATTGTAGACTTTGATGCAAGAGCTTATAGATTTAATGCGGCGCAGGTAGCTGATTTAGATTCTGTATCTGAAGCTTCTATTAGTGTATCTAATATTCCAGCTCCAGGAACTATCACTCCTGATCTTGTTCCTGAAACACATGATTGTATTAATCCTTTTAATGATGAAAACCCTACTACAAATTCAAATTGGTTTACAAACGATCAATATCAATTTCAATCTGATGGAGTAACATTAGGAGGTGAAGGGGTTAATGTCTCTTATCAGTTTGTTACTGAACAAGATGTAGGAGACTCACAAAGAGATCAGCCAAATACAGATAATGCGTATCAAACGTTTTATACAGATCTATCATGTAATGTATACAATACATCTCCAACTGTTGCTTGTTTTATAAATCCTGCAGCTTTTGGCGGAGCTTTAACAATATTACCAGCATTTTTAACAGGTACTGAAAATTTAGGTATAGCAGTACAAAACTATGAAATGAATAGTAGTTTTAATACTATGAAGTCTCCATACAAATGGAGTTTATATGGTAGTTACGCTCGAGGAGAAGTATATAGATTTGGTATTGTATTCTATAATAATAAAGGACAAGCAAGTTTTGTAAACTGGATAGGAGATATAAGAATACCTTTTAGCTATTCTTCAGGACTTGGAACACCTCTTGGTACATTTGCTGTATCAAATTGGGTACCTGATTTTACTAGTCCTACTTATAGTCTTTATACAGATAATGCTAATACTGCTCAAAGTTATCAACCAGAGGGACAAATACGTTTAAATCAAATCGGTATACAGTTTACTGTAGATTTATCAAATATAGCTCCAGAAGTGTTGGCTGGTATTACAGGTTATTCTATTGTTAGATGCGATAGAAAAGAAAAAGATAAATCTAGATTTGGTACTGCACTTGCCCATACTGTAGATAGGTTAGATATGAGAGGTAGTAAATGGAATAGTTTATCTCCTCCTGCAAATTATTCATGGAGAGTAGATAATAAACAAAGTGTTTTAATTCCATCTACAGGTAATCTTGCTCTTCCTTGCGGAGGAAATGGGCTTAGTTATTGTGATGGTGGTCCTGGCGGTGGTGATACATGTGATATGCCTGCCTGGAACGACGCAACTTGGAACGTAATAGCTATGAATGATAACCCGTATTGGGTTTGTAAAACACGTAAAACAGAGTTATTATTATATGGTGCTTTAGGATGGCATAACAGTGATCTGACCGAAGAAGGTAATTTAAATGAAGGACTAGAAACAACTTTCCCTATAAAGAAGGGAGATTACATTAAAATAGATCAAGTTTATTTTCCTCACTTTAATGCTACTATGGGTCTAAATAATTTTGCACCAACGAGCACAGGAGCCGGTTTACCAAACGGATATTATCAAAAAAGAGCTAATCATTGGTATAAGTATTATGTAGGTGTAAACTTAGTAGGAGGTATATTTGGTTCAGTTCAAAGTACTCAAATAGATTATTCTAATGGAGTAATAGCAAATAATAATGGTATGGACCCAGCAAATAATAGGTATTCATTAGAATGGGGTACTTGGGTTCCAGATGGTGGTTATATAGAAAACACTTCTGTACCTAGTCTTCAATGGCCATTTATGAATGTAACTAATCCTGCATGGGCGGGATTAATGGATGTTATGAACTTTCCTAATTCTCTTTCTTATACGTGGATGTGGAATAGACCAATGTCTATAGGAAGTGAAACTTTATTTTTAAGATTTGAAGAAGATGGGAAAGAATGGACTGGAGCAGATCATATTATGGGAGCTTCTGTTACTACATCTGTTCAAATTAATCCAACACCAGCTCAGTTCCAAGCAGTTCCTACAAGAAGTACTTTTAGTTATGAAAGATATAATACTCCTTATGGAGGCCCTACATATGCAGCAAGAACATATAGTGAATATATGTCAACTGGTCATTATGTTCCTATTAATTCATCTTCAAATCTAAACGCTCCTTTTATAAACTCAGTATTTGGAGGGGATGTACAATGTCAGATATTTGATTATACACAATTTGAAAAGAATTGGGGACAAACAGATTTTGATAACTATGATAGTATAACAGCATCTGGAGGGTCAGGAGCTCCTGAAGATGCAGATTGGGGATCTATGAGAGCCTGTATGGTTCCATTAGAATGTCATTATAAAAACATTTTATGGAGACATGGGTATCATTTTTCTGCAAAAGCAACAAACTCAGGAAGTTATCCTAATACAGGAATCAGTTTACATGATGAGTATTTATTAAATGAAGCATACAATGCTCAGAATAATGTTAGAACATACTTCCCATTACCTTTATCTTTTTCTAGAGGAGATGAGTTTGATACAAGAATATATTATTCTCAAACAAAAATTAATGGTGAACCTAGTGATTCATGGTCAGTCTTTTTAATAGATAATTATAAAGATGTAGAAGGTGTTTATGGACCTATTAATAAACTTGTAACACTGCATGATACAATGTATTATTTCCAAGATACTGGATTTGGGGCTTTATCTGTTAATCCAACAGCGATGGTCCAAGCAGCTGATGGAACAGCTTTACAGTTAGGAACTATAAGTTCTGGTGCTGGAGCATTTATACAGTCGTATCAATATATATCAACTCAGTTTGGATCAAGTCAACAATGGGCTGTGACAAAATCAGATAACGCTATTTACTTTTTTGATATAAAAGCAAGAAAATTATTTAATTATAGTAGTAAAGGTACTACTCCATTATCTGATATAACAGGATTACATTCATTCTTTACAGATGAATTGCGAGGTGATGTTTTAACTAATGATAATCCTATTATGAAAAAAGGAATAAGCTCAACTTATGATCCAGGTAATAGTGAAGCTTTATTTACATTCCATGATGCAGGATATACAAGAAAATATGATCAAACAATTATACAAGAGGATCTTACAGGAGTTACACCTAATAGAATTGTTGGACTTGTTTTACGTAACGTACCAGGAGGAGCTTGTAATCCTTGCTTTAATACAGATTGCGAAGAGTTTGCTTTTGGAGATTTAGCTAGTTTTGATTTTATTGTAGTTAATAATATATTAGTTAATGGTAAAGGCCCATTTATGGGAGTTATAGTAGGTAAAGTAGGATGTCCAAACTTCCCTACTCCTAATCCTAATACTTTTAACTGGCAAGCAGGAGATCTTTTATTATGGATACCAGAAGGTTGGAATACTAATCCAGGTTTTCAACCAGACAATGTAACATTTGATGATCTATGGGCTATGCAAGGAACTATGCAAATAGCCAATATGGAATGTGGTATAGGAACTAAAAGTACTACTATAGCATATAATGAGTTAATTCAAGGATTTACTTCATTTTATGATTTTACTCCATCTATTTATATTACAACTCCACAATTTATGATAACTCCAAATACACAAAATGTATGTGAGTCAGATATAGATATTCCGGGATGGAAAGAGAATCAATTATACTTACATAATGTAGGAGCATATGGCAAATTCTATGATGTTATTTACCCAAGTAGTGTTACTCTTATTTCTAATTTAGAATCAGCAGCAACAAAAGTTTTTGATAATGTATCATTCCATATGGAAAGTTTATGGGAAGTGGGGAGAGCAGAGAGTGCTATAGGCAATCAATCACTTTTTGGTGCAAATAGAATAACAGGATTATATTCAGGTAATCCTAATATTAAACCTATAGATATAAAAGATAATACTTTTGATAAGATTAGATTTTATACTGATTATCAAATAACTGACTATATAGATGTAACTCCAGGGACTAATATCAAAAAGAAAGAAAGAGAATGGCAAATGGCTGTTCCAAGAAATGTAATGGATGAAAATATTCAAGATGCAGATATATTTAATGTATTTAATTATGATGCATCTAGACAACATAAAGATAGACTTAGAGATAAGTATATGCTTATTGATTTAATATATAATAATTATAACACAGAAGTAGGTGAACCAAGGAATATAAAGTTTGTTTTACACTATTTTAAAACATTTTTTAGACCTTCTTATCGTTAAGTTTGGTTATTAAGAAAATTTTTAATATTTTTGTGGATTTTAGAACATATCGCTAATGGCAAATAAGAAGAAGAAAACTAAGAACAGCAATTCATATTGGATGAAATGGGGAGGACACCCTAAAAAAATGCGTAAATATCATGACGGAAGTTTTACTCATCCGCATCCACACCCTAAAAATGCGAGCGATGATGTATTACAGGGTGCTCAATTATTTTCTACATATAAAACTACAGAGGGAAAGCCATTAACAAAAAGAACAAATTATACCTGGGATGACGAGACGCAGCAAAAGCAGTTTGAGGCATTTCAAAATAGTAAGTGGTATAACTTTTTTCCAGATACTCTTAAAGATGTTCCAAAAAATATTGAACAATTAAATAAATATGAAGAAGCTATAGGCGCTAATAGAACTAGAACTATCCAACTTCATGATACTGACTTTAGTTGGGATGATGCAATATTATATGGAGGAGCTCCAGCAGCGGCTTGGTTTGGTGCTTCTAATGTAGCTAATGCAGTACCAACACCTTACACACAAATAGCAGGTTGGGGAATGAAAGGATTAGGAGGATTAATTGTTGGTGGTAAACTTATGTATGATCTGGCGCATAAACGTGGAGAAAATGAGAGAATGAAAAAGGAAAATCCTTATGCTACATTTGTAAATAGCGAGGGAGAGATATTAAACTATGAAGATGGTAATGGTTTATTTTTTGATTTATTTCATCCTAATAATAACTCAGAATATTTTACTGTGAATAAAGGTATAAGAGATACACCGATAGAAAGAGAAGATACTAAAACTAAAGAAATTACATGGGAAATGGGAGGAAACCCTTTATATAAATATGATTCAGGAGGTAATCCAAATTCACAAGAAACAATAACTGAAGACCCAACATTTAAAATGTGGTTTGCAAAAAATGCAAATAGGTCTGATGTTATGCAAAGCTCAAGTGATCCAGTAGCTTTGAAAGATCTCTTTTTAAGAGATATAAACTTCCCTGGTAACGAAATGCCTCTATTCTCAGGAGAAATAGATGGCTTTGGAAATATAGATAAATCAAACAGAACTCCTGAATTAAGTAGTAGAATTATAGGCGGTATGAAAAAATTTGGAGGACACGGACATTCTTATAAAACTCCAAGATTACCTAAAGCAGAACTTGGTATGGGCTCACAATGGTATGATCTTCCTGATGCAACAACTGTTAGAGATTATAGTGATGTTAACGAAATAGGCCGAGACGGACGTAATTCAAATGTTCAGCAAACTATAGGCGCTGTAGGTGAAGACGGTACTGTTGCAAATAAAATACTAAAAGCCTTTAACTATGTTGTTCCAGGATTAGGAACAGGATTAGATATTGTAGCTGATATATTTAGACATAGAGGAGATGTAAAACAACATGAAGCGAATGTTAAAGATGCAAATGAAGCTGTTAATACTGCAAGAACTTTAAATAAAGAAGGTGTAAATAAAGAAACTTTAAGATTCGATACAAGATTAGGAGGATTAGAAGCTATCTCTAGTTATTTAGGAACAGAAAAACCTAAATTTAATTGGGGAGAATTAGCTGGAAATGTTATGTCTATTGGTTCAAATTATGCTGGAGATATAGGTAAATTGTTTAATAAAGGAACAGGAGATACTCCTATACCTTATGGCGAAATAGGTGCAGATGATATAGCACCATTACCTGCAGGATCAGCTATGTATGGAGGATCTCCTTATCGTCATAAAAAACAAATGGGGGGAGGAGCAATAGATTTGCAGCCCGGTAACGCTGTAGATTTAATTGGTCATCAATTTAATCCTTTAGGACAAAGTGCAATGTTTGAAGCTCAAGGTACTGCAGGAAATTCTTTTAATGCAGGAGGACAGCCTAATAGTGATAGTGTAGATTATGAAGCAGAAGGCGGTGAGGCAATTATGCACCAGCCAGGAGATATACCTGTTACTACAGCAGATACAGAACAAGTTGATGGAGATATGAATGATGCAATGATTTCTATGCTAGAAGGTAGTTCACATGAAAAAGGAGGAGAGATTGTACAATCTTCTGAAGGACAGTATGTATTTTCTAAAAGCTTAAAATCTAAAACGTGGAATATGAGTTATGCTGATGCAGCTGAAAAAATTGGTAACCATATTGCTAAGTTTAAAAAAGAAATGGAAGAAGGAGATGAGATTACAAAATCTACAGCTGTTTCTATGATAGATGCTTGGAATCAAAAATTAACTGATCTTCAAACAGAACAAGAAGCATCTAGACAAGAAAAGTTTATGGACTTATTAAATAGCGGTGCTACTGAAGACGAGCTATATGAAAAGTTCCCTGATATATTTGAGCAGTATATGCAACAACAACAAACTCAAGCATTATCAGAACAAGCTATGGCTTCTATAGCAGGACCTGCAGGAGGAATGCAAGATAACCCAATGGGTAATATTGATATGAGTCAATTAAGTGCTGAAGATCAACAACTTGTTGGAGCTAAGTATGGTTTACCTCAAGCTGAGAATGGATTTGATCCTTATAATTTTAATAGATATTTTGGTGAGACGTTTAGTGATATAGAATTTGATGACTTTTCTTTAAATAAAAGATATGAACCAAATAGAGGGGATGTAATGGATTGGCTTACAGCTAACTATCCAGATGGCGGTTTTAGTATTAATGATGAAACATTTACAGATCCTAAAGATGCTTATAAAGCTTTAATGTCAGGCTATGGTGATTGGAGATCTGGACAGTTAGAAAATATAGGTGTACCTGGTAGTAAACCGGATAGAGATACCTATATGGATGAATTCATGGTTATGAATCCTCATACAGGCAAAGAAGATATGGAGACATGGGATTGGAAACCTGCAACTGAAGACGGTTATTTAGGAGGTAAAGAAGAGTTTACAAAAGATAAAGCTAATTATAATTTATATAATATGGGCTTAGGAGTAGGATGGGATGAAAACTTTGGTCTAGATAATGACATGTCGAAAAGACAATACTTTAAAGCCTTAGAACAAAGTCTATTAGCTGATGGAAAAAGTCCAGAAGATGTTGCATCTATACTTGATAGAGAGAGAATTAAGTATGATGAGAACTTAGAAAATTTAGAAAATATAGAAAAAAATAAACCATTAGATCCTGCTGAAGAAGCGGCCCTTGCAGCTAAGAAAGCTAGAAATGCTGAGATGATGAAAAATCTAATGAGTGCTTTTAAGAAAGGTGCTACTGATCTTAAGACTCTAGCTCCTACTCTTTATAACTTTAAAAAAGCTAAAGAAGGGGTTGAGTATGAGCCATTTGTATCTAATGAAAATGAAGCATTAATAAAAGAGAATTTAAAAAGATTAACTAATTCTTTAGATATTCAGAACTTATTAGAAGAGAATGAAACAAACTTTAATATGTTAAAATATTTAGGTAGAGATGCAAGCGATGGTTCTAGTGGGTCAATGATGAATATGTTATTAAGAGGCCAGAATATACAAAATGAAGCTGATCTTAAAGCATTCTTAACTGAAGCACAATTAGAAAACCAAGGATTACAAATAGCTAATGAATCATTATTTAATTTAGGCGAGAGAGATAGACAAGAAGGAGTAAGACAGAATGAGGCTAATGCTATGAATAGAGCGGCTAAAGAAGCCTTTGAAGCTAAAGGATGGGAAGGACTATCAGGTTATTCTCAACTTAAAGATAAGATGGCTAATGAAATGTCTACAGATAAAAATTTAGCTAATATGCTTAATTTAATATATCCTGATGCACATTTATATATAGGTAAGGATGGAAGCTTTGATATACAAAAATTAATAGACAGTGGTGAGCTAAATAAGTTAATGCAGCAATATCCACAACTAAAAAATATTATAGGTGATTATATTAAATAGAAGACGATAACGTAGAAAAGAAATAAAAATGGCTGTAAATAGATTTATGAAACCGGCGGAGCAACCGCTAATGAACACATATGTAAGACTTCCTTTTGAAGAAATGTCTTTGGCGTATAATCAAGTACAAAAAGAACATGATGCGGGTGAAAAGTTAGCAGGTAGTTTAGATGATGAAATACTTAAAGTAAGATCATCTACGCCTTTGCATAATACTGTTCTAACACAAACAAGAAAAGACTTAGATGCTAAGCTAAATGCTCTTATTGAAAAGCATGGAGGACGTTATGCAGATATGGTTCCTGAATTAACAGCTATTAAAGCAGATATAGACAGAAGTTTTAATGATGGTAATCTATATGCTATTAAAGAAACTACAAGAGCTCTAGAAGAAGATTTGAATCCAGCTATTGCAACGGCTAAAGAAGCGGGAGAATACTCAGATCTTTATAATCCTTATTTTGCAGGACAAAGAGATTGGACTGATTTTTATAATCACGGATTAAAATTAGTTGAAGGTTCTGATGGTACGAAATCATGGGTGCCGGATCAAAATAGTACTGCCGGTTGGACAATGAAAAACGGAAAGCCGGTATTGGAAGCATTTACTTATTCTGGGATACATAAACCATCTGATCAATTAAAGATTGCTAATGAGCAAACCTATGATAAAATTAAAGCTGATTTTGTTAAAGGTTTAGAAGAAGATCCAATAACTGGAGCAAAAGCAATGGAAAGCTATAGAGGTATAACTCTTAGTAAAATATATAAAGCAGCTATGGATGATATAGATTACTATCCAGCTAATATGCAGAAAGAAATTGAATTCGAGGTGTCTATGATGGACGATAAAGATCAATTAGGAGCAGCAACACATGCTATTAATATGCTATTTGGTAACCCAGCCGCAGGATCAGATGCAGCTGAAGCAAAACAAAAAGCCCTAGATGCAATAACAGGAGACTCAAACGAAGCAAAAGCTGCTAGATTTAATATGGCTAAAGTAGATTATGTAGGATACATGGGTGAAAAATATGTATTTGATGAAAGAATAAATGAACTTACATTTGATCAAAGTGTAGCTAATAAAAATAGATACCCTATTGAAAAGTCGGATTGGGTACCTAAGATTGGAGACCAGTCAGGCTTTATAGCAGGTACAATAAGAAATGTTAATGGTGAGCCAATAGATAATGTAGGAAGTTATATTGATATTGTAAATACTAATGGAGATACTTATAAAAATCTTATTTCAGAATATGAAACTACAAAAGATAATTATAGTTTAGATGATCCATATCATAAAGAATGGGCTGATAAAATTAATTTAGCTAAATACCATTATGAATCTTCTGCTATGTCATTATTTAATTTAACTCAAGGTGCTGCAAAACAACTTAATGTTCAGCAAACTAATGAAGGAATTAGATGGCAAAATGAGGCAGGACAATGGAGATATGTAGATATGATGAAAGGAGATGGAACAGTAAATCCTGAGTGGGAAACTCATGGATGGTCTGCAATACAGTTTGATGATAGTGGTAATATTGCATCAGTAGAAGAGGTTAATGCATTAGCAGGAACTCCTAATGATAATATCTATGAGTATATGGATAGAGCTAAATCATTATTTGAAAATGTTTACTCATTAGGAGGAGGAGCAGGATCTGAGTTAATGAAGAGAATAGATGCAAATGTTGATAATTCTGAATACTTTAAAGGACGTATTACTTCTGCTCAAACATTAACTTCTACAGGTAGTAAAAGAGCAGACGCCGAAATAGCAGAATCATTACCAGGAATACTTGGTGATGAGGATCAAAATTTCTTAAGGTCAGACGGAAAGCAAACTAATTGGAAAAAATTAGTAGAGGAGAATATAATAACTCAAGAGACTGTAGATAAATTCTTAGATGGAGAGTTTAGTGAAAGTGTTGTATGGTTAACTAATCCTAATCCAGATGGTAGTTATTATGGAGCATTAACTTTACCTAAAGGAAGCGGATCAACTGACGATGGGACTGTTGATTTATTCTTTACAGCACCGAGTAAAGTTAGAGATGTTTGGAGAAACCAAATGGAAACTACAAGACCTATTGGTGATGGGACAGGTAGAACTGAATTTATTACTATTCCAAGAACTGAAGAACAAAAAATGTTATGGGATGCAAATGAGTTAGCTCAAATAGATTTTTCTAGAGCAGCTACTACCCCAGGAAATGTTGCAATGAGCTCCGCAGAAGATGGAGAAAATAACCCATTAGGATATTATTATTTCAATCAGTTACCTAATGGAAATCCTATTCAAAATGAAGCATATGTATTCCAACCTAGAGCAGGTCTTATAATGGATATTGATGCTGATGGAGGATATATTTATACTACAGGTAATGAGTTATTTAATGCAGATACAGATGCTTCTAAAGTAGGTATGTTAATTACACTTAATGATCCACAATATTCAGGAGCAAAAGCATACTGGGCTAATAGATCACAAGCTGATCCTAATCCAATAGCAAGAGAGGGAATACCTGTTACAGAAACATCTGAAGCACGTGGTGTAGATATAACAGGACAGAATTTCTCTACTACATTACGACCAGGACAGTTAATGTTACCAGAATCTAGAATGACACAAGGAAGAGCAGAAAATGCTAATAATGCTTCAACTGTAAAAGGTCAGGCAATGAATCATGCTTTTGTAGGATTAAATGATACATTTGCAGATATTGTTTCTATAACCACATCAAAGTTTAATACAGAGTGGGATCTAAAAGTTAATAATGCATTAGGTCAAAATATGAGCGGAGAAATTATTACATATGCAGATGGATCAACTACAGACTTCTTTACAGCATTAGGCGCAGGTGATATACAAGTAATTCCAATGAATAGTATAGATGGAAACTTCTCACTACCTGTGATAAGTGGAGCTAGATCTTATGAACAACAAAAAGCAATGTATGATGAGTGGATAGAAAATGATAAACCTTATCCTCCAATAGCTAACCCTGATGCAGGAGGTTTCCATGTATTCGGTCAGGCTATCGATTTATCTTCTAATATGGCTGATTATGATTGGATAATAGCAGATAGGTCCGGAAAAAAGATCCAAACTATTGGTAACAATTCAGTAGGTAATCATACTAGAAAAAATGGATTTGATCAAACAGGTGTTGCAGTAAGAGGAATTAGAATAAGTGAATTAGTTAATAAAAATGGTAACTTAGTAATGCCTAATTATAATAAAACTGTTTTAACTTCATTATTTAATCAATTAAGTAATACTCCTCAATCTATTAAAGACGAACAAAAGAGAGAGGGTCCTTGGAAAGAGGCTACTGTATTACCTAATATAAAACAATTTGATCAAGAGTGGTGGCACTGGTCACTCGGAGAATTAACAGGTGCATCCAGCGGATTTGTTTATCCGTCATGGGCAAAGTAAGAACTAAAATTAGTTTAAAATAATGAGCGACAAAGATGAAAAAAAGCCGGTAATTATTCCACCGGCTAATACTACTGCAGGTCTAGATCCTATAACTAGCCTGCCTACTAATACTGAACCTCCTAAATTTGAGGGGACCTTGATGGATCATATAGATAAAGTTGATCAAGGCTTTTTCGGTAACAGATTTAATCGACCTACAGTTATTCCTGATAATCCATATCTTAACAGTGATGTAGATTGGGATGTAAAAAATTATGATAACATTAGTGAAAAGCTTTGGTATAACCAAGGAGGATGGTCTAAAACTGGTGCTTTTTTAAATAAAGCTGTAGTAGGAGAAATAACAGGAGGTATTATTGAAGGCTTTGGATCTATAATAGACATGATGGATGGAAGTATCATGCATGATTTTGGCCTAGATACTGGTTATAATGATGCTGAAATGGGTATTTTAGATAATCTAGCTACAGGTATGATTGGATTTGGTAAATGGCTGAGAGAAGATGTTGGTGGATTAACTCCTATTTATGCTAAACCTACTTCTAAAAGATTTAGAATTGGAGACGGTGATTGGTGGGCTTCTAATGGAGTAAGTGTAGTATCTACAATATCATTAATGGTTCCAGGTTTAGCAGTAACTGGAGCACTAGGAAAGGCCGGTAGAATGGCGAGAAGAATAAATGCAGCAACTAAAAGCATGAAGTCAGCTCGTATGAATGCTGGAATATCTAATGCATTAAATCTAAGCCGTACTCAAAAATGGTTAGCTAAGTCTACAGTTATGGGACTTTCTATGCGTCACATGGAAAACTACAGAGAAGCCGGAGAAACATTTACACAATCTTATGATAAAAATTATGAATTCTTTGGTGATAATGAAAAACTAGGAAGATTCTTAAACAGCAGTGACGGTAAAAAGATGCTTGAAGAAAGGGGTCTAAGTCCAAATGATCCTGGTACTAGAGAACAAGCAGCTCTTTGGGTTGCAGGGCATGCAGCCGCTTCATCTTATAATTTTAACTATGCTAACCTAGCATTTGATATAGCTCAGTCTGCATTATTTTTTAGAGGAGTAGGAAGATCTACAAGAGCAGGGTTTTTTGGTCATAGTAAGAATGTAAAAACTGCACAAAATGCCACACTTAAAGCGCCTAGAATGCCCAAAACTAAAATGGGTAGGCTATGGAATGCTACACCTAGACTAAGGCATGGTATATTCTGGGCTGGTACAGAAGGTATAGAGGAGCAAGTTAACTTTATCTCTATGCAAGAAGGTATTAGAGAAGGGGATATTATGGCAGGAAATACAGGTTATGATACTAATCGAGAATTTAAGAAAGGTAATTTTTCAGATAGATTAAACGAGTACTATGCTGATGGAGAGTTATGGACAGCAGCATTCTTTGGTATGATAGGTGGTGGTATTTTTACTGGTATTTCAGCTGCTAAAAATAATAAAGCGCTTAAGCAAAGAGAAGCTGAAGCTATAAAAGAAATAGGAAATAGAATGGATTTCCTAAGAGAGTCTCTAAAGAAAAGACAAAAAGCAGAAGATAGAGGAGATACAAATGGTATGAAAGAGCAGGATGAATTAATGGCTCTTGAAATGGCATTAAATGCGGCTAGAGCTGGTACAACTGATCTATTAGTCGATATGATAAATGATCCTATATATGAAGACTTATTAGGAGAGTACGGAATATCTTCAGATGAAGTATCACAAAATAGACAAGATTTAATTGATACTATTCTAAAGACAGAAAAGAAATTTAATAAGTATGTAAATAATATTACAGGGAAAAAATATAGTTATGGTATAGCAAATGCTCTTACACAGATGGATATGGCAGTCGAAATCTATGATAAATTACTTAAAAGAGTAAATGAACAAATAGAAAATTCAGACAGTAATGATGCCTATACAAATGAACAGTTCGGAATAGGTCCTAATACTAAGGTTAGATACGAACTTAAAGCTAAAAAACAGGCCTTACTTCAGCAGATAGAACAAATGAAGTTCCTTAGAAATCAAGCAGCTACTGAAGCAACTAGTACAGATCCTGAAACCACAAAACAAGCTAAACAAGAAGCTAAGGATTTGATGGAGATGATGGATGTATTTCTAGAGCAGGCTAATAAAAATCTAGATAAAGTAAAGGGAGAAGAGAATACTTTAAGAAATGATTCAAAAGAAACTTATGAGAATGATAACTATCAAAAAGAGGAAGAGTTTTTATCAAAAGTAAATGCTAATTCTAAACAAGCTCTAGAGCAAAAGAAAAATATCTTTGAGCAAAATAGGAATGCTGCATGGCAAAGGTTACAAGAAATTTTAGATGGTACCTGGGAAAAAGAAAAAGTAGAAGAAGGTTTTGCAGATGAGGCTCAGAGAGAAGCTATTAAGAAAACTATAGTTGAAGGTAGAGAAGACATTGCTGAATCGGCAATGAATAATGCTATTAAGGACGACTTCAGAGAATTAATAACAAATAATCCTGATATTAGTGAAACTGAAATCAGAGATTTCTTTGCTCAGTATCCAGACAATGCAGAGATTCAAAAATATGGTCAAGAGATGCTTGATAGATTTCTTAAAATGCGAGCTAGACAAGACTATATTAATGCTGTTGAAGAACTTAGAGCGCAGGCTGCAAAAGCACAGGAAGAAGTACAAAGTGATTTAGAAAAGAAGTTTGATAAGTTTAGGAAAGATATATTTGATCCTAAAATATCACGAAGAGAACAAGCTCGTAGAACTAGACTTGAGCAAGAACAGCGAGAAAATAAAGCTGAATTTAATAAATGGTTATATGGAGAAAAGTCTAGTGAGGATTTTCTTATCAGTGAATTATTTGATGGTATAACTAAGTATGTTCCTGTAGTATGGGGAGAGAGATTAGGTATGATCTACAGAGATCCGGATACAAACGAACTTATATTCAGAGAATCTGATACTAATAAAGAGTTTATTGTAACAGAGAATCGTTCAGATAAAGTATTTAGAGATAGTAAAGGAAAATTTACTAGCGGGCCTACATTAGGGTATTTAGATATGCAGATGAGGAGAAGTGCTAATTTAAATATAAGCATAGAAGCTGATGGTAGAACCTTTATAATTGAGGATGAGATATATAATAACTTACATTCAGACCCATCAAGCGCTATTGAGTATGATAATGAAGCAAATGTAGTATCAGTAACATTAACTAAATGGGATAATACTACAGTTACATTTACTAGCCCTGCTGTTACGTATGAGTTAGCAGATGTTATAGAAACACTAGAAGCTGTTAAAAGAACTAGATTTAATGAACTTGTTAAAGATGATTTCTTAGTAGTAGAATATCAAGGAAAGGAGTACATTGTTTCATACAGACAAACAGATCTATTTACTTCAACATTAGTGGCTAGTGATATAGATGGTATAGCTGTTCCTGCGGGAGAAGTAAATGAGGCTATACTTAGATTAGCAAATTCTATGTTATCTCAATCTATACAAAATGAAATTAATAATTTAAAACAACAATACAATGAAATTATCAATGCTAACCCGAATGCTGCCGGACGAATTACAAAAGACATTATCGACCAAGAGCAAGTGGGACAGAGTGAAGTTTCTCAGGAGCCAGAGAGACTTCAAGAAGCCGGGGTCAATGCATCAGGAAAGACCAGTAACACGAATCCCCAGCCAGAACAAACCAAAACAAGCTTAGAAGAGCAAGATAAATTAATAGATAATGTAGAAAAAACTGTTAATGAAAATAACATCGAAGAACAAGAGCCTCAAAGCGCAGGTAAAACAAACCAAGACTTGGGTGTTCTCGAACTTGTTGAAGCTACTTCGGGTGCGGAATCAGGCCAAACTACCTCGGAACAGGCGAGACCTATAGAGACATCTAATACTCCTACTGAAACAACTTTTTGGGCCCTCAAAAAAACTTATCCTCAAGCATGGAATAAGCAGTTTATGAGTGACATAACTGAGTTTGGTGAATACCAAAACTTACGAGATAAAGATGGAAATTTATTAGAAGAAATAATAAGTGCTACAGGTAAGGCTTATAATGTTGTAAACATAGATCAATTAACAGGACCTCAACTAGAGGCTATGAATAATGGTGATTCTATGTATCAACAAATATATATCTATGAACCATTAATTGGGCCTAATAATAATATCCAAAAAGAAGGAGGACGAGTTTTAGAAAGTGATACTTTAATTCCATTTAAGTTTAATGGTAAACCTGCAGTTCGTGTGCAGATTAAATCCGATGCGGTTAAGATGTCTGAAGTATTTGATACTAAGATGCTTAATAGCCCTGAATTAGGAGTAGGTACTAAAGTAGTTCTAAGAGCAGAAAAGAACTGGCCATACTTTAAAGCAGCTGAAGAAGGTATGGGAGTAGTAACTATTAGACTTGCATCTAATCCTGATGTTATTCTATCTGTATTATCTTCAGCTAGTGAACAAATGCCTTTAAATACAGAAATTAGAAAAAAGATAACTAAGGCATTAAGAGAAGGTAGAGAAGAAGATATACAAGCTACTATTTCTGGTAAGACAGGAGGGTATATAATTAATTTAAAACATGAAGGTAAGTCTATTCAACAAAACTTAGATATACTAGGACCAGATTTAGTATTTGGTATAGATTTAGGAGGTTCAGGTGTAAATTATAATAATACAAATGAAAATAATTTTGAATCTGAATTCACAGAACAGGGATACTTATATGCTAGAATAAAAGCGGCTAATGGAAAGTACGTACCTATTAGACTGCAAACCAACACATTAAGTGAAAAAGCTATAAATATAATATTAGATACATTAGTAGCTAATAATTATACAGCAGAGGATAAACAATTATTAATAGAACAACTAGTTTATATTCCAAGAGGATCTAATGCTGATTCTCAATTTAAACTGGGAAGTAAAACTAATAAAACATTTGCTGCTAAGTTTGATGTTACTATGGATAACTTCGTTATTAAGTTTCCTTTCAGAGGCAAAGTAATTGGTATTCAGTATAATATGGAAGGAAAAGAGGGTAATGCTCGTAATAATCTACAGAATGCATTAGAAGGGAAAGAGTTCTTGTATAAAATGTACGACGAACAAGGAAACTTAATCCCAATGGAGGGGCCTATAATTGGAGTAGATCAAAGAACAGCTAAAAGACAAGTACTTAGAAATAGTAAGAATATACAAGACCTAACTTCTACTGAAATAAAAGATGCATTAAAAGAACACTTGCAAGGAAAAGTATATAATATACAAAAGCAAAAAATAAATACTAATGAACAGTATTTAAATCCTCTAGGAGATACTGCATTTAAAAACTATAACACATTCTTAAAAGATATGGATATAGTTAGTACTGATATTCCTGGAGCGGGTCAACAGCAGTTTAGTCATACTAGATTATTCTTAAATGTCCCAGAAGAGTCATTTACTCCGGCAGAAAAATCAGCACCTAAGTTTATACAGGAAGATAGTAAAATAGAGCTTATTCCTGTACCAGCAGTAGAAGAAGGACAATATGATGTTGAGCCTAGTTTAACAGATATATTAGGAGGAAATCCTGTTATAGAAGAAGAGACTAAGCAAGAAGATATAAAAGAAGTAGACCCAGGTAAAGATGATGACTTTGATATTAAGCTACGTCAGTACGAGCAAGTAGGCCCAGGATATGATCTTATGACAGATACAGAAAAGGAATGGGTTCTATCTAGATTTGGTGAAGAAGCGTTAGATATAGTTAATAGAGTTAAATATATGACTCTTAAGGATGGAAGACAGGCATGGGGTTATTATCATAATGGATTAATGACTGTTGCAGAAGGGGCTATGGCCGGTACTGCGTATTGGGAATCGTTCCGTCGTGTATATGATCTACATTTAACAGACGAAGAGAAAGCATCTATTGAATTAGAAGCTTATGAGAAGTATGGAGAAAATGTAGATATTGAAACTAAGCTAGCAGAAGACTTTAAGGACTACATGTTAACTGAGAATGCAGAAGGATTTGGCGCAGCAATAAAAAGATTCTTTAGAGACTTGATGTATCATATTAAAAACATGCTAGGTATGCGAGGTGAAATCGAATACTTATTCAGGGATCTTAATAAAAGAGAGTTTACACAATATACAGCTAAAGAGGCTGCAGAATTATCACAGGCACGTGCTCCTAAACTGAGAGAGAAGAAAGGATATAACTCAGACCAGACAAAAGAAATAGGTAAAAATATTAATTATCAATTAGCACGAGCTCTGAAAGCTAAATATGCGACGATGGCTAAGGAGGCTAAAGATGTGTCTGAACTAGAACGTGATGAAATTAGAGAAGGTTGGAGAGATGCTTTAACAAAACCTAATGAAATAAAAGGTGCTTATGAGTCTATAAGACAACAATGGGAAACTACAGGTAAAAGATTATCACAAAGTGAAAATGAAAATGACAAGAACAGAGGAATAAATGCTGTTAATGCTACAAAACTTGATGTATGGTATGATGTACCAGACGAATTTGGTAATATTACTAGCCCGGGGTTTGAATCAATAGCTGTAAGAGGCTTAAGATCACAGTTTGGTGTTAAATATACATTAAAGAGAAACGGAGAAGTTAATTATACTGCTCCAGTAGTAGAAGATCCTATTACTGATGAGGATACTGATATAGTTGATGAAGGACTAGTGTCTAAAGAAAAAATTCACGGAGTAAATTTCTATAATACCCCGGTTAAGCAAACGTTATCTAAAGATATTAAGTTTGAATTAGGATTTATTGAAGAACGTAATCGTAAAGGAGAGGTTGTAAAGGGTAAAGTACTTGGACTACCTATGTTTATGGAGTTTGATGATGTATATGCTTATCTATCGGTAAACCTGGCTAATGTTCCTCAAGGTAAAGTAGCAGAAAAGTTAGTTGAATTAGCAGAACAGGGCCACTATATGATGGATCAAGTGCTTAATATATATACTAAAGCAACTAAACAGTGGCAAAATAAATTTGTTTCGCATTTTAATAAGCAAAATATTAGATTTAAAACATTAATACTAGCGCCTAATGGAGCAGTAAAAGTAGTACACACTAATCGTAATGGCCTAGAACAACAAATTATCCGTAAGTGGGTTGATAATAGAAGTGAAACAGAAATCTACAGCCCCACAACAGGGAAAGAGGATGCATTGAATCCAGCTGCTATTACTAAACTACAGGAATTATACGATTTAACTACAAAATTATCTAGACAAAATGCTAGCAAGAAAGATTATTTAAGAGCATTTAAAAATACTTTAGATTATGCAGGTATAAAATTATCTGATGAAGCTTATATAGCAATGTTTAACGATGAGACCCTAACAGTAAGAGATATAAATTCTTATATGGTAGGTAATAGTTCTTTCGAGCACATCATGAAAGCATTAAATAAATTTAATAATCCTTATTTAAAAGGATCAGCAGAGACAGGGGCCCTTAGAAGACTTGCTCAATTAGATGCTTCATTTAGAATAGATAACTATGGTGCTTCCTTTATGAGCGGAGCTAAGAAACCAATCTATGCTATTAACTTAAATACTTATGATTCTAAGACTACATTAGAATTAAGATCTGATGAGACATATGAAAACGCTATATTAAATAGATTTAGAGATAAATTCTATAGTCCTAGTGAAAATGGAAGACATATTATTTTAGATTTATTATTAAATAACCCAGAAGTAAGAAACAATTTCCAATTAAGTACATTCGATGTAGTTAGAGAGTCATCTAATGGAGGTAAGGCTTCTCCTTATAGTGAGATGTCAGATGCATTATCTGCAGTTACTAGATTTTCTATGTATTTTAATAGTGGTTTAAGTTATGGAGAGTTCAATACAGGAACTAAAGGAGATAAAACACAATCTAAATACATAACATTACCTAAAATATCTCCACGTGCTAGATATGGTTTATGGAGATCTAATGCTATGGGAAGAGATGGTTATATTGAAACAGCTATAGCATTATTAATGCCTGCAGTATTAGGAGAATTAGCCAGAATATCTAAAACAAATAAGCAATTATTTGGTCCAAATCCAATTTCAACAGAAGAACAAATAGAATATGTACATTATTTAAAAAAGCCTGGAGATAACTTAGGACAAGGTTTAAGATTTGTACAGTTCCCATCTTTAAATACATCTGAATTCTTTACAGAAGATGGTAAATTAAGAGAAAATGAAAGTATAGAACTTACAGTAGACCAATTATCAAACATAAAACTTAAGCTAAGAGATTATGTTGAAGATCAAATAGGTAACACAATTAGTGCATTAGTAGAAACCGGGGCAGTAAGTGTTACTGAAACTGGTGTTTATAAAAATGAATTACTTCCAAACCAAGCTTTAGAAGGTAAAACTACGGCAGCAGATGGTATATACTCTGCATTATTAGAGTTTGCGGTTAATGATCTAGTGTATAAGCCTTACATAAGTACTGTGTTTGGTCCAGATTTAGCTTACTATAAGCCTGATGCTACAGGAAATCCAATAATTGAAGCAGGAAAAAGAGCTTACCAAAGTGTAACTCCGGGGATTGATGCAGTATGGAATGAAGAGAAGCAGTATGGATTACCATCTAAATTTAATCATGCTATTATAGAAGATGTATTTGTTAATAGTGAAGAGTCTATTCTTAAGATACTTACAGATGCTAACGTAGATAGTAAGACAGCTAAGAGAATAGCAGCTGCTTATAGAAGAGTCAATTCTACAGATGCTCAAGGTTATACTACTCTAGAGTTCCATAAAAAACAAATGGAATCTGATGGTAGTTGGACACCGGCTCATGATATAGCATATGATAGGTATTGGTCTAAAGGATTAATGGGAGACAGTAAGTCAAGAGCATTACTATTAGATCCTAGAAAAACATATTATTTTGGAGAAAGGCTAGTAGTTGATTCTCAAGGCAATGAAAGTATAGTATGGGAGCAAATTAAGCACTCAACTATTCCTTTACTTAGAGAATTTACAGAACAATTTAAAGAAGCGCCAGGGGAAAACAGAATAACACTAAATCAATTACGTATCCGTATGGAAAGAAAGAATAGTCCTATTGATATGGTTAATTTTGAGTCTGCTGTTAAGATTGGTGCCGCGGGTAAATTAAATCTAAACAATAATTTAGATACTATAACAGTAAATCAATTAGAAACTAAACATCTTAGAAGCCCACAAGTTATTGAAACAAAAACTAAGGCTCCTCTAGATGGAACACAAATGGCTAAATTAATATTAGCAAACATTAGTCCATCTGCAGTATACAAAATGTTTGAGTCTGAGATGACTGGAGCAGAGGTTTTAGATTTATATAATGCTGCTTATGCAGAGCGTATAGCAAGATCTCATAGTAAACTAGAAACTTCGTTAGGAGTAAGCGCATATAGAGATGCGGTTACTAATAGAAACACGATGACTGTAGAACAATTTAATAAAGCACAGTTAGACTTTTTATTACGAGTTAGAGATGTAGTTACAAATAGCCTAGAGCAAAGAGATTTACCTGATAATTATTATGCGGCTCTAGATATACAAAGATTAGTACAAGACGTGAATGCATATGGATTTGAAGCGCCATTATCTTTCCCGCCGTTTGCTAAACGATTTGAATCAATTTTATTATCTCTATTTAAAAACCAAGTACTTAAGCAGAACTTTAACGGCATGAGTGTAGTTCAGGTAGCTGAGTTTGGGTATAATATTGATAATAGATTACAGATAAAACCTCATGAGAATGGTGGAGTATATGCTGAAATAGCATTACCATATGAATTAGCTGCCAAGCTAAAATTAAAGCCAGGTAATGTAGTTGATGGGTCTAGTATATATGATTTAATTGGATATAGAATCCCAACACAGGGTAAAAACTCTATGCTATCTCTTAAAATAGTTAAAATATTACCTGAAAATATGGGTGGTGTTATTATGCTTCCGGCGGAGATCACTACAATGATGGGTTCTGACTTTGATATTGATAAAATGTATCTAATGATGCCAGAATTATCAAAAGAAAAATCTAAGATTAGTGCCTTTAATCTAAGTAAGTACAAAGAAAAACAATCTTTCGAAAAATTATCAGACAAAGCATTAACAAATGTATTGTTTGACTTAAGACAGGGTATCATTACATCTAGAAATCATTTAGTTGAACAAATGGATCCGCTAGATTCTCCTACATATACAAATAAACTAGAGGAATATGAAAATAAAGGTATGATTCCTAGTTTAGCAAATATGAATATTAATTCATTTGCTGCAGATATATATCTTGAAAAGATCAACAAAGATGCAGGAATGTTAATTGGAATATTCTCATTGCATTCAACAGGACACTCTGTTGCACAACAAACTGGATTAAAAATAGATCCAGAATTTGCAGTTAATATAAGTGCAGGAGGTAAAAAATCACATACATTACTAAATAAAATCGAAGGATTTGACGGTAAATTTATTTCTAGTTACTTATCAGAAGACCAGAATGAATCATTAGATAATGCAAAGTACCAAAGAATTGGACGTGTAAATGTAACAGTATATAATAGTGGTGTAGTAGCGCTTCTTAACAGAGCTGGATTTAATAACTCTATAACATTAGATTATATTAATCAGCCTATCATGAGAGAATTCTTTGCAAAGAGGTATAAATCTGAACCAAGTGTAACAGATATACAGATAGCAAAAGAAATTGCAAATAGTTATAACCTAGGAATTGAGTTTGATAATATGAGAGAAGGAGAAATAGAATTTACTCCTACAGCTAATTATCTATCAGAATCATTGCAAGCAAATATGATGGACCCAGGAGTAGCAAGAAATCAAATACAAATTTTATCCGACTATTTAAATTATGCTAAAGTAGGAAGAGACTTGGCTCTATTTAACACAGTTGTATCTCCAGAGACATTAAAGAATTTATCTAGATTAAGTTTTATTGAAAACTATCAAGGTAAAGTAGAGTACTTAAATGGACCGGGGTCATCATTAAGCATGGAAAATTCTACAGAAAGAATAGAGGCTTATCAGAAATTTGGTTTACAAGCAGCTGTTGACTTTGTATCTGAGTTTGTTCCTTATAATAAACCAGGATACTCAGAACTTAAGCATCAAATAGCAGAAGCAACAGGACAAAAAAATAATATCTTATCTCCGGAACTTACAGATGTGATTAATTCTATGGGATTATATTGGGCCCTTACAAAAAAGAGTTCTCCTTTTTCATCTATGGTATATGAAAATAACGAAGCTGTAAGAAAACTTTTATTTACAAAAGAAGAATCTCTTATTAGACAGATGGAAAATATCAAAACTAAATATGGTTTACAAAATGATATATTCCTAGGCATGTTATTTGGACATGAATCAAATGTAAATGTAGATAATTACTTACAATTAATAGCATTTAATAATACTACAAAACTTGGAGTAGATCAGATAAATGCTATAACAAATAGATGGGCAGAATTATTAGTTGACCCAAGAAAAGAAGTTAGAACACTAGCTCAGAATCTAGCTAAGTACTCAGTACTTACATCAGGATTTATGCTGGGGCCTAATTCATTTGTTGATTTAGTGCCTATGTCATACTGGAAAAGTTCAGGACTTACAGAGTTCTTCCGTAATGAGGAACGTAGTATGACTTATGAAAATTACTTTGCAGGAGCTTCGGAACAGATCATTAGAAACATGTTTACAGAACAGGGTCTTCTTATGACAGTAGATAATAAGAGTGTAGAAACTTCAGAGCAAACAAGAAAAGATTTTAATCTTACTAAAAATGAATATTTCTTACACCAGGATAGTAATCCACAATTAATCACAGAAAAAGCAGATAATAGTCGAGGGTATGTAAATTACTTTAAATCATATATGAATGATAAATTCAGACTATTTAAATTTAGATACAAAACTGAACGTGGTGCTATTTATGAAGAAATACAACCATTAGGAGAAAGATTTAGACTAGTTGAGATGCAGGCAGATAATGCCGTGGTGCAGAGTATGAATCCTATAAATCAGGTAATCAATCCTCAAGTACCTACTAAAACTGAAATCTCATTAGATGAGATGACAGAAAACCAACAAACTAATCTAAATGATCTAATGCAGCTGGCTCCTATGGTAAAAGAAGCTACATTAAATACATTAGATGAAAGAATTGAGCAGTGGTTAATGCAACATTTTGGTATACCTGTACAGAAATATGATAACCTTAAGACTAAATTAGGAATCGATGCAATAGGTATGGCAGACATGTTAAACCGTGCAGTTCTTGTAGATAATAACAGAGATAAATATACATTATCTGAAGAAGCAGGTCACTTCTATGTAGAAATGATGGATAATGCACCAATGCAAAGGCTTTTAGAACTGGTAAGACAAACTAAAACATTCCAGACAGTAAAAGAAGACTACAAGCATGTTTATAATCAAGAGTTAGACTTCCAGAAAGAGGCAGCAGGTAAAATATTAGCTAAATATATTGTAGGTAAATATGAAGGAGAAGCGGTAACTGAAGACTATGGAGATGGGCTTCTTGGTACATTAAGAAAAGTATGGGATTCTATTAAAAGATTCTTTAGCGGAAGGAAAGGTCAGGTAAATGCCTTAAATGAGCAATTAACTGAAATACTTGGTCCCGCAGCTGATGCAATTATTAACGGTATAAACCCTGGAAATCTAAGTATAGATAATATAGGTGTAAATAAATATTATGCTTTAAATAAAGCTAAGTTTGAATTTAGAAATACTAAAGGAGAAAAAATAAATGTTGGAGACTTAATTACAAAAGGAGCGCAAGCAGCTAGTAGTAAAGTACCATACTTAAGACAATTCACTGAAAAAGATAAGATGGACATGCTTATTGATGAAAGTGAAAATATTATATCTCCAACAGAACAATCACCATACTATGAACTAGATGGTGTAAAAATGAACCGTGTTAGTAGAGTAATGGAGATATTCCAAGATCCATTTGATCAACAAAGAATGGCAGAGAAGGTAGCTAACATTAATAAAAGAGAAGGTAGTCCATTTAACACGGCGGACAAAGTACAGAAGCTATGGGATTTCTTAAGAGATGATATGGGTACTGGTATTCATACTATAGCAGAAGGAATTGTAAATAAATCAGACATGGAAGTTATATTAGAAGGTTTGCCTGAACAGCACAGAACTGCCTTTAGAGAAATCATTCCATCTATAAGAGATTGGGTTCGTAGTAAGGAAGCTACTGGAAGCCGTCTTTATTCTGAGGTTCAAGTAGGAGATAAACAAGATCTAATTGCAGGTACAGCAGATATTATAGAGGTTACTTCTAATAATAAGAAAATAATCCATGACTTTAAAACTAAAATGCGTGGTAAATTTGGTTCAATTACTAAAAAGTTACCTGATTTTAAAGGGCCTTTAGCAGGAATCCAAAATACACTATTAAATAAATATCGTATACAGCTTTCGCTATACAAATATATAATAGAGGAAAAAGGTATAACAGTAGATGGACTTAACATTGTTCCTATAGAAGCAGATGTTTCTATTGATAATAATGGTGAAATCTTCTTTACTAATGCAGCTGTAAATACTGAAACTACTCCAAATATAAACAAGCTTAAGGATCTAGAAGCTGTTCCTAATAAAACAATCAAAAAGATGATTGAGTTTATAGCGCCTAATCATGATACAATGATGAAGCAGGATGAATACAATAATGTATTAAAAGTATTTAAAAAAGCTAAAGGAATATTAGAAAGAAAGATTGCTTTATATTCTAAGGATAAGGGTAATAGTGATTATGCTAATAGGCTTAAAGAAATCTTTAATGAGATGGAAGAGCTTAACGAGAAAGAAGGATTAGTATTATTTACAAAACGTGCTGTAGCAGATCTTAATAATGCGCATAGAAGACTTAATCAATTAAAGAAAGATGACGCATTAAATCCTAGAATACTACTTCAAATAAAAGATTTTGTAAATGCGTACGGTATACTTGAAGAGGTAACATTAATGGCCCCTCTATTAGCTGAATCTGGTTATGAAAATTTATTAGAGAAGTATGTACAACCAGCTATAGCAAAGAGAAATCTTGTATTAGAGGATATTAAATCATTATTAAGGCCTCTTATTGCTGATAAATTTGCAGCACTAACTTCTAATCCGGAGTATAAAAATAATCCTGATAAGTTTATGGAGGAATTACAGCTAGCTGGAAGTGATATAACGTGGATTGCTAGATGGATGGATGCTTTAGGAGACTCAAGTGATCCATCATTAGCTATGGTAGATAAGATGGTTACTATACAGAGAGGTAAAGTAAACAAAGCAGAATATGATTTAGTACACGGTGAAGGAGCCTTATTGGATTTAACTAAAAAGCTAGAGGACTTCCAATCAGGACTTGGCGTTTCTATATGGAAATATCGAGAGTTATTTGGTTTTATGCTAGAAGCAGACAAAGCAGGAAATCTAACAGGACATATAATTCAAGAATATATGCCTGAATTTAAAGTAGCTAGAGATAAGTTTATGAATGAAAAACTTGATGCAGGTTACGCATTGAGTGAAGTACAATGGGCTGAATTTTATAAAGAAGATAATACTAAAGGTAAATATAATAAATGGTTACAGAATTCTCCTGAATCTTATTTAAGTGAAAAGTACAAAGAGGTACAAAACATGGAAGCTTCTGATCCTAGGAAACAATATTATGACTTCTATAAGAAACATTATAATGAGGCTCAAAACTTCTTACCTAAAGCATATCAACGTGGAAATGCATTACCAGGTTTAAGAGCGACTCAAGCAGAGAGATGGTTTATGAATCCAGAACATAATGGTGTATTTAAAGGTAGTATTAATGCTATCCGTGAAAAGATGCTAGAAGTATTTGGTAAAGCACAGGATAATATTATGTGGGGTGAGTATGTTGATGCCGCAGGAGATCCTATGAGTTATATACCTGTACATTATTCATCTAGAATTGGAAATGCAGAAGGACAATTAAGTCCAGCAGATGTAAGTTATGATTTATCTAGTGGATTAAAAATGTATTACACAATGGCTAATAACTTTAATGAGATGCAACAAATCCTACCAGAGATAGAAGCAGCAAAAGAATTAGTTAGAACTAGACGTGTTAAAAAGCGTAAGAGTGGAATGCCAGTACCAGATGCGATTACAGGAGAAGATATTGATTTTGCTGGTATAGACTCTAAAGCATACCAAAGACTAGAAGACTATTTTAATATGGTTGTATATGGTAAGCGTAAGAAAATGGGAGGTGCTATTACAATATTTGGTAAGACTACAAATGCAGATCAGATAAGTGATGCATTACTACAACTTGGTAGTTTAAGAGTATTAGCAATGAATGATAAAGCAGCTGTAGCCAATATAGGATTTGGTTCTATAATGAACTTTACTGAAGCATGGGCTGGGCAGTTCTTTAACATGAAAGATTGGACTAAAGCGAAAACAAAATATTTAGCATATACTTCAACAGATCAACTAGGAGGTGCTGGACTAATAGCAGATACTCTAGCTAGGGCCCCTAAATCTAAGTTAGGTCAGATGAATGAATTATTTAATGTACTTCAAGAGTTTGATGAATATGGTAGAAAACTTAACCCTAAGCAATTAGGATTAAGAATGAATCAAGGAGCTTTATACTTTATGATGAGTGCGGGTGAGCATATGATACAAAGTCAGCTTGCCATGGCTATGATGTTTAATAAGAAATTTAAAACTAGCAAAGGAACTATTAACTTATGGGATGCATACAGTATAGGAGAAAAAGGTAAATTAGTACTAGACCCTGAAGTAGCATCACAATTTAGTGAACAAGATAGAATCTTATTCTCAGAAAAAATACAAGCATTATACCAAAGGTTACACGGTATTTATAATGAGAAAGATAAAGCCGCTATTCAACAATATGCTGCAGGTAGATGGGCATTACAATTCCGTAAGTGGTTAAGACCTGGATACCGTCGTAGATTTGAAGGGGCAGAAAAATTATTTTATGATCAAGAATCTGATATAAAAGGGCCTAATTACAACGAGAGACTAGAATCCTATATGGAAGGAAACTATGTAACAGCTGTTAAATTTATAGGCCAGCTAGGAAGAGACTTCAAAAGATTACAGTTCTTTACTATGAAAGAACGTTATAGAGAACTTGAGTCATGGCAGCAAGCAAATATAAAACGTGGTTTAGGTGAAGTAGCAGGTTTTTATTTCTTAACCATCTTAGGACTAGCGTTCTTTGGAATGGACGACGAACCGGAAGATAGGTCAGCAGTAGACTGGTATGCTCTTTACTCAATTAAGAGAATTCAGTCAGAGCTTGCATTCTATAATCCATTAGGGTCATCATTCTATGAGATCTTAAGAACACCTGCTGCGAACTTAACTACAATAGAAGCGTATAGTAAATTATTAAGCCAGGCGTGGGATGACTCATGGTCTATAATATTAGGCGGAGATGTAGAAAGATATAAGAGAAAAACAGGACGATATGAGAAAGGCGACGCTAAGATTAATAAATACATACGTAATGTCTTACTATTCAAAGAACTTGGGACAGATCCTAGAGATAAGATTAAGTTCTTTGATTTAAAATAAATGTGAATGAATGACGATTTAGAGAATTACTTTTACAATAATGAAGACCCAGACTTAGATCTCCTTAAAGATGAAGAGCGTGAATATATAAGAAAACAATCTATGGAAAACACTTATACTCTTATCGTTAATAATTACGATTTTGAGATTTTTCCTGATAAGCTATTCTGGCTTCTAACAGATTTTGATGAGCTATCTGTATTTGATGTTCTTTTAGAATACTTTGTAGAACAAGAAGAATACGAAAAGTGTGCAGTACTAGTCAATATTAAGGAAAGACATAAGCGATGGGACGCCTCCCGTGCGACAAAAAGGGGGAAGTTTACTTATAAACTTGATATAAACTTAGGAGATGAGGAGGACTCACCACTAGATTAAATTTAGTGGTAAGTCTTCGTTTATCCCCATCAATTCTTTGAACTCGCTTTTATCAAATAATTCATCATCAATATTCATAATAGGCCATACTTCTGATTTTTGTGGCAACTCCGCGTCTAGTTTTAATTCCCAGTATTCACGAAGGCTCTTATCCTTATCCAGGATTAACGGCATAGGGCTATTTGGTTTTCGATGTCTCATTATACGAATTTTAGCGGGGTGAGAAAGCTTCGAGTACTTCCCCTCCATAAACTTATTAAAGTCATCAATAAATGTTGGACCAATAGTAAATACAAACATTATATATTTACCACGAAACAACGAATATGATGTCTTAAAGTGTTCATTTCTTTCTAACTCTTTTTCCAACTCATAGAATGTAATATGTCCGCTATATTTTAGCAAAACAAATACATCAGGTGATTCTAGATCCCAGTCTAGCATACTTACATCGCCAAGATATGCGTTTACTAGATAAGGATCTAAATCAGCCTTTGAGTATCCGGTTAAAGGAAAGATAAAATCAACAGTCTTTGTAGGTTTAATCACTTTCCGAAGTTTCTCTAATTCTTGAGATAGCTTCATCCGATAGTTTGATTTTAATTATACCATTATTTTTATAATACTCCATTGGGTAATCCCATTGGTTGTGGTCTTGATGCCATTTAAGCCTATCTAACAAGCTCTCAAACTCATCAATGGCGATAGACAAGTCAAGGTTATCAGGCTCATATACCACACACTCATAAAGACCGGTAGTTTGTAACGCTACAATTAAGAGTTTAAAATCATAGTCCATAGGATCTAATCCCTGCTCTTCCATGTATGCATGGACAGCTTGTTTATAGATCGCTATTTGCCTATAGTATCCATAAGATGTATAAGATCTTATAAAACTATATGGGTTTTTAGACGTTGTTTTTAAATCTGTAATTGTAACTAACTTATTGTCTTTATCAAGTATTAAGTTATCAATAATTGATTTAATTGTAAAATCTTTGTGAGTCCAAAGAATTTCTTTTTCTGGTTCAGCCCCTACAGGATTTAACACACGGCTTGCTACCGCATGTCTTCTTACAGAATCTGAACACTGAATTATTATTTCCATCTCTTCTTGAGATAGAACATGTTTGCCACTAGCTTCCAACAAGAAAGATAAATAATTCTTATTTTCATATTGGTCTAGCTTTTTTATTACAGTGGCTATCGGAATCTTAAATCCGGCTAAGTCATAACAGTGTTGATATAAATGATCTTCATTTTGTAACACAAACTCAGCAGGCGTATCTTCCGTAGAATCATGAACTGATTCTAATACATATTTCTCATTCTCTACAAGAGCTTCTATAAATTTACCCATCATACCTCCAATAACATTTACATTAGATACAATGTATTTATCATTAAATGTATTATTTTCCAGAATATAACAATGGATAGCGCTACCTAAATCTAGATACCTACTATCATCTTGTTTTAATTCTCGATTAATATATTTTTGGAAGTATTGTGGGCTAACTTTTAGAGCGCTTAGAGAAGAATGACTAACGTGACTTATTTCCATGTTTCTTCTTTTTATAATTGGTTATTATATATACTAATTTTCTATTTTCAAGCCTTTCTACAGGTATAAATTCTATTTCTCCCGTATTAGGTATAATATCGCAGTTGTCATCATCAATGAGACCCATTTCTACAATAGTATCCTGAAAAGCTTTGATCCAGATCCATAGATTATCTACATCCCATTTGGGCTTATAATCTTTTTTAGGTGGACGCCATCTTAAATCGCCTTTATACATTCTAATATCACCGTGATTTATTACAGTGTGTACCTCAAGTTTAATTTTAAGAGGGGCCATTTTTCTTATATCCAATCCGTTTGGGATATATTGCTGAATATAAGTGTGCATTCTTCTTACAATAAGAGAACGTAAATGGTGGTTCATACCAGTATAAAGACGTTGACCATTAATTTTGACCCATTTAGTTTTTGTTTTTGCTATATGGGTAATAAAATGTGGGATCTCAATCTTTAATTGTTTCATAATTTAGGGTAAGGTGCAAGGTAGGCCCCCATAGTGACAAATGGAGGAAACACTATGTAATGGGGCCCTCTTGCGATTTATAATTACGCCATCAAGCTAGCAGCAATCTCAGAGTTCTGAGCTAACTCAGTCTCAAGATCTTTAATCTGCTCTCTTTTAGCGGACTCATATTCTTGTAAATCCGTCTTCATTTGCTTATTATCAAATGCAGTATAATCAGACTCAAGATATACATTTTCATTCTCACCATTACTAATAGCAATAGGGAAATACTCACAACATCTCATCTTCGTATTATTGTAATCAGTCGGAACTGCTACAACATTGCGAGGACTTACGAGAACTTCTAAAATTACACCATCACCGTATCCAAAATCATGAACATATTCCATTGACCCTACATGGAGGCCTCTGGAACAAGTACGTTCAGGATCTGGATCACAATCTTCTCTCGGCATAGTAATTGGTGTACCACACTTAATTACCATTCCATGCGCACCACTATGGTACGGAGCAAAAGTTAGTGACTGTGTATATTTCTTTTCTTGCTCTCCAGTATCAGAATTGTATTTGAACTGAACCTTCTCCTCACCGGTATCAGTATCATATACTTTCTTTACTTTACAAGCTTTATATGCTAAGAAATAACCCTTATCTGTAATGGGATGTCCATTATGCTCTAAGAAACCGTATAATTGTCTTCTAACAGACTTATCAGGGTTTAACAATAGATGCTTCCAGAAGTTTATCAAACCATCTAACGGCACATCTTCTTCAAGCCATTTCATAAGTTTCTTCGCAAGGAAGTTAGGAATAGGATCAGTTGTACCTTTAAGATACATCTTGTTTCCTCCATCAAACTCAAAACGGCCATCAGTTGCATGCTGAATGCGGTTTGCTGGAGTTAGTAGGGTTTTTACTTTCTCCAGTATAGCGTTACGTTCATCTTGATCTCTAGAAGCATTGAAGTTACGAGCAAGCGCTACAACTTGATCAGCTTCTTTAAATTGCTTCGAGATACTTTTGGGTAGTCCATCGATAATGATTTGAACATCATCTTTACCGACTTTACAGACTAAATACGAATTCGTCATTTTACAAAAATAATAATTAATTAAACACTAGCAAGACTTTCTTGCTTTTTCTTTCTTTGTTTCTTAAACTTAACAACAGCTTTACCTTTAAATTTAAGATATTCTCTTAAGGCTAAGAAAATTTCTTTAGAAGGTATATCACTATGAGAGTCACAGTCATTCTGAGCAAAACTTAAACACTTAAGCAAATCTAAATCCTTAGAATAATCAGTAAGTTCTTTAAGATTCTGAACCATTCTATGGTTTATACAATCTGCAGCTTTACACATTTCAGCCATTTGTTGCTCATCATTCCTATGTAAATACTTAAATTGTTCATAGTTCTTTTCATGGTTTTCTTTAAGTTCTTTCCATTTATAATATAAATTAGAATTTAACTTTTCAAAACAAGAAAAGAAATAAACATCATCAGTATTTTCTCTAGTAAGTTTAGCTGTATACCAGTTTGTTAGTATGGGATGTTTCATAGTAAACAGATCTTTAATATTAATAAACTTAGTCATTTTCTTATTTAATGTAGCCGCAACTTTAAGAATTACCACAGGGTAATCTTTTACACTTAAACTACTAGAACTGTATCCTCTTCTATCAGGATAATAGCCCCCTTGCTCAAATATAGCTGCTACACTTTTTAATAAGTTATCATCAGAAGAATTACCATAAATAATAATACCTTTATCTTCTTCAACATATTTTTCTAAATCATGGATATGATACTCGTCATTGCTAAATGCAACTTTATCACGATCATTATATCTATCTTTGAAATATATACGTCTAAGAAATGCTTTACCCATCCTCTTACGTCTCTCTGCTTCTGTTTCAAATGTACCTACCTCTTCACTTAAATCCTCATCAGGCTCAACAGAGTCATAACAATGAGTAGTAGAATTTGCAAAGTACTCACACAGTACATCGAAATCGGATTGAATTTCAGCTTCAGTACGCTTACTATCATCAGAGCCCCAGAATCCCATCTCATTTTCTTTATCAAAATGTTTAGAATCTAGCTCAAACTCTCTCCTTATCTGAATAAATCCATTTTCATGTTTATTAGCTAAATAAAAATCTTTAGACTTTGTAAACACTTTTCTAGGATCATCAGTTTTAGGATCAGGCTGAGTCTGAAAATAAATAGGTAAATTATAGAAATCTTCTATCTTTGGCTTAGGTTTATTTAATTTAAAACCACCAACATAATTAGCATTTCTTTCTTTCTTTACTCTATTAACAGTAAAGCCGCGGAACAACATAAATGATCTATTGTCATCACTAAAGAAATCTCTACTAAGAGTTTTACCATGAATATTACACACAGGCGCCTTATCTCTTAATTTAGCAAGATAAGATTGAACAGCAAATACACTATTAAAATTAGTACGCCATCTATTACCATCATTCTTAGTTAAAGCATGGGCTTGTTTTAACCAAGTAATAAAATCATTACACTTAGCTAATTCTTGCTCACATAATACTTTCATATTTTTTTGTATAGTAAGTATTTTGTTTTTAATAGCCTCTTTAGTTCTATCTGTATATCTAATTGCTTCTCTACTAGGAACCAGATCGATTTCACCAACAGCAAATTTGATAGCAGCAGGAATATAATTACTACGCCAGCTTACTGAATCATCTACCATACTAGAATTTAAAGGATATTTAACTCTACCAACCATTAAATGAAGTTCAGTATCTTCATGACCTATTGAAGAAATAGCTACATCATCATCCTCATAAGTTATTTCAGCAAGTGTAGCTGTTCTACCACAACCTTCTTCTATATTTATAAATTCTAGGTTTTGGAAATAAGTTAATTGGCTATTAATAGCTTTTACAAAGTTTTTTATATCTCTATAAGAATCTTCTTGATTAATAGGGATAATAACTTCAGTAGAATTCGGTTCAGTAGTTTTTGCTTGCTTAAGCAAATCCATATGAAACGCATCATTACCTCTATATAACATATAACTGAACTTTTGTCCATTATGATTAGTTATTATATAGAATGTATCAGTGTACGAGAAAGGAGACTTAGCACCAATACCGAAACCACCAATTTGATGATTATTATCTCGTTTAGTTGAATTACCAAACAGAGTATAAATTTCTTCTACACGTTTTTTACTAAGGCCTACACCAAAGTCACGGAATAGGAACGCATTACCTATACCTAATAATATATTCTCTTCCTGGAATTCTATTTGTACCTTTTTGTTAGAAGAAAACCATTCTTTGTGATCTTCAGCTGTCATCGGAATAACATGCTTAAGTTTAAGGTCTTTTTCTCTCATAGCGTCGTAACAATTAGATGTTACTTCACGAACAATAGAACCAATAGGGTCAGAATATAAATTAATCAATGAGTCTATTATAATACCCATTGAGTCTTCACCAATTTTAAATTTATTGGTTTTCACATCGCCGATAATTTCATCGACTACGTGCTCACGTACTATTTTCATAATAATAAATTTTTAATTTTAATTTTACTTTCTTCAGCAGTATGATCATTTCTAAAATCAGAAATATCTTTGTAGCCATTACTTCTAGTTTTAAAATCTTGTAAGAATATAGGTTTAAACCCATATTTCTTTTTAAGATTGTTAGCACCTTTAACACCGGTTAAATCAAAATCATTTAATATATAAACTACATTAAATCTTTCATATAACTCTCGGGCTACAGTATCTTTGATACTAGTAATTTCATTCTGCAACGCAGCACTAATAAATCCAAGGCTCCTAAGAACCATTACATCTTTTAGTGATTTTGTGATAATTATCAATTCACCTCTTTCAGGTAATTGGTCCCAACCTTGGAATATAGTTCGATTAGTATTACTCATCCATTTATGACCACTTAAGGATAATGGACGGTAAATTTTCCAAGTATAAGTATTATCTTTATAAAACAAATAACCATATATAGGATCATTGTGTTTATAATAACCTACTACTTTATCTCCTACAAATACACATTTACATGAAAAGACATTATAATATTTAAGAATTTCTTCCGTTATACCATATTGTCCCCAATAATGTTTATCTGTAAAAGTTAAAGGTTGTGTTTTTACATTAATACTTTTCTTTGCATCGAATTTTAATTCTTTAATTGCAGTTTTAAACCCATCAAAAGGTTTATGTACAACGTCTCGTTTATCATACATTAAGTCTAATTTAAAATCTTCACATATTCTAATTAAACAAGAATAGAAATCGATATTAAATAGCTGTTGAACAAAACTGAAGACATCTCCAGTATCTCCCGTTCCAAAATCTTTAAATCTTAGAACACCTTTACGATCTGTAAAGACAGAGAAACTAGGTTTATCATCTTGTCGGAGCGGACTGCTCATTACAGCGCCAGACTTAAAATCACATCCTAAATAATAACTAAATATTTGATATTCACTTATTTTATTTAGAACGTTATCTTTATTTAGCGAAAGCGTTATTTTATAGAGTCCCATTTGTAAATAGATAGAGGGGGCTTTTACACCCCCTCATCTATTAGAATCATCTACCTAAAATGGTAGACCAGATTCTGCAGGCTCCGTTGCTGCACCATTAGATGGAGCAGTTGAGGTTAAAGATGCAGGATTATCAGCCTCATCTTTTTCCATTTTATCAAAGCTAGTTATATTTAACCTTGACTTATCACTAGCTATCTGATCCATTACTTCCATAAATGGAACATATTTAGGAACAGATACATAGTTATTATAACTATAAACAGTTTTTATTCTTAACTTCTTACCTACATAAGAATTACCAAGAAGCGCAATTACTTGATTGCAAAAGCCATCAAAATCTTGAGCATTAATAGTAACTTTATCTTCAGATAAAAACTTAGTCATAATGTGCTTAACTCTCTTCATTTGAGAAGTCATTTTCTTTTCCCATCCCTCATTAGCTGTATCGATAGGCCATTCTAAGTGACTTAGATTAGCACCTTCGCTATCAGTAAAAGAGAATTTAAGAAAACTATTTCCATTAGAAGCAGTTTCTACACTTACATTTGTCATTTCAGCACCTTCACTAATTCCTAGTTTAAATACTTTGGTTGACGTACCTTCTGATTGAATTTTTTGATCAATTTGATACATAATAAATAATTAATTAATTAAACAATATTTTACTCGTTATAATACTTATGCATTATAGTTTTCACATCTTCAAGATCGTTTGGTATCATGAACTCTTCAAACATACCTGCAGGAGACTTCGCAGTTGAAACTCCATCAGTTTGTGTTTGGAAGAAATATTCATTCTTACCTTTACCATCTGATTCAATATGTGTAAACAATACTACACTCGACATAGATTCTAAAACAATCTTGTCTAGCTGTTTACCAGCTGTCATCACTTTACGATATTGAGCACCCATATCAGTATAGCCCTCATCAGAGTGCGCTAATACAAATACATCAACATCATCAGGTATAGTTTGGTTTATAACAGTGAATATATCATAAATACCACCTGATAAGCTAGCCCACTTTTCAAAACCTTTAATGTGACGTTCACCCATAACTTTGTCAGTCATAACTCTATTAATAGTGTCTATCACAATAGTTTTAATGTGCTTTGCTTTTTCTGGTATAACTTTGAGCGTATTCACAATATCTACAAGATTGGAAGCAGTTGCATAGTTTTTATTTTCTTTACTATAATTCTTTTTCCAACCTTTAATAGGTAATGCTTTCTGATCACAGTTTAACCAAAGCGTTGTTTTTGGATCGAGATTTCTCCCGCTTGTGGATTTGCCAGAGCCTGACTTACCACAAATAATAACTAAATTTGCCATATTAAAAAGGTAATTTTTGTTGGTTAGTAACTTCGTTTTCTTCTTCTTTTTGCTTTATCATATGAAAGCCTAATTTTAGATAGTTTATTGCATCAGCAAATCGACCTTCTAAATCCTCCGCTTGTGGAATATTAGGATCTTTAGCATAAGATAAAATAGCAGCTACATGTTTATAGAAATATACAGACCAAGCTTGTAAGTCAGTAGTTCCAGTCATTTCAGCTGCTTTTTTAAAATTAGCTAATACATCAGAGCTATCTTGTGTATAGCCAGGACGTTTAGCTTCTTCTATTTCATAAGCTAAATCTAACAATTCATAAACATGACGCTCATAATCAGTTTTGGGAGGTAAAGTTGTTTCTAACTTTATTCCTTTCTCTGTATATGTAGGACGTACATTATATGAATCATTAGTAAAATAATTATTCATTTTCGTCTATTTTTAATTGGTAATTAGGACTAGTAACTTCATAGTCTATTACACGGTTATACTTTAACTCATTTTTCATCTTAGCTATACATGGCTGACCTTCTCTGACTTTAATAAAATGCCAGAACAATGCTCCACCAGTAGGCCAAGATTTTGGTCCATATGTTTCCATTCCTAATTGCTCAGGATTCATAGATACCATAACTAAATCCGAAAACATAAACACAGAATCACCACCAAACAGATCTTTCTTTTTAGGAAATTGCTGCGATGGTTCTGTAACACGTTCTGCTTGTTCTATTTCACGGTTTAATTGCGATAAGAATACAAATGCTATTTTATGTTGTTTTTTTAATGCATTAGCCATAATCATTAATTCAACTAATACTAGTCGTTCCATCTCACCTTGTTTCCCGCGAACTAAGATGGTATGATCCAACATAACAACAATACCCTTATCCTTATTGAAATCTTCTACTATGAATTTTTCAATAGTGTTTTTAATCATCTCCACAGTACCAGGCATTTCTACATACCAGATAGGAAGCTTATTAAATTCTTTCTGAGCTGCTAATACTTTATAAAATTGTGCATCATATAAATTATAGCCTTCAATACCACTATGCAGTTGTCTAGTAGTCATATCTAATTCATTCGATAATTTTCTACTAACTAACTGTCTAGCTAACATTTCAAAGTTAAAAGACAAAACACTGAAATTTTCATCAGGGTTTAGTTTAAATAACTCTGTTTCTAATTGGTTGATAATAGCAGTTTTACCACTACCAGACATACCCGCTATAGTATGTATAGTATTCCACTCTATTCCGTCCATACTCACATGGTTATATTTAGACCACGGAGTTCTTAATGATTTTATCAGCCCTTGTCGACGTTGATCGATATACTGAACAGCATCATAAGCTGCTTTCTTAATACTAGTATAATGTAAACTTGGTTTATTCATATAATTAAATTAAATCTTCTCCATATTTAGTATCAGCTGATTGTATCGTATTATTTTCAACTAGTAATCCTTCATACTGATCCCAGGCATTCTTATTAATATAAGTTTCTAGGGCATGCATAAATTGTAGATTACCACCACGTCTTCGAATATCTAATTCTTTATTAAGACATTCCATAACATGTTTATGCTTAAGAACATTACCTTTTATAAATCTATCATACTTTTCTTTGCATACTTTCGCAGCTTTAGCTGATAGACTAGAAGGTCTTAATATTCTTAACGACGATCCATTTGATACTTTAATTGGATATGTGTTAAACAATTCTGTGAAATATGATTCTTCTACTCCTAAGAGTTTTCGAACCTTGTCCCTCGCTATGGTTATACACGTTAAAGGGTTATTAGGATCACACGATAATATATATCCCTGATCCACTAACCCTTGAAGTTCCTTTTTAGCAAAGCCATAAAGGTTTATATAATTTACAAATAACTCAGTGTTAGACTCATATAACATAACCAACATTACATATTGAGATGCGGTTAATTTGTTTTTAATGAGCCCTTCAACATTGATTTCTACGTTCATAGGCAGGCGTTTTAAAGGTTGACAAATATAAGAAAATCATAGCTTATATACTACTTTTTTCTTATCTTTTTTCTGTTTTTTATACGTTGTAATCTTATGATTATCAATGACTTGCGTCGTTACATAACCATAACCATCGTCATCAAAAAACACGTCTTCAATGACTTCTTTTTCAGCTTGTGAGCCGTATATTCTCAAAGCTTTTTCATAAGAATCTTCTTTCCATTTCATAATTCAACAATTTTCATTATTTCATCTAAATCAAATTCTTCAGTTAGAGCAGTTTCTATATTAACTAGATTATCTGCCCATTTATAAACATTACCATTATATACTAATGCATACTCAGGTAGATCTATATCATCTTCAACAAATTCTTTACCTCGTTGAGTTATTTTCCAATAACCATTAGAGCCAGATTGCTCTATAAGAGACCATTTCTCTAAATAAGCATAATCCATTGTAGTAGCACGTAGACCTAATTTGGTAAATTCACTTTGTACATGTACAGAATTACCATCCTTCGTTAGTTTATATATAATAATAAGTGCGCGAGCCATACCAGCATTTAACTTTCTTTTATATGCTTTCACATATTTACCGCAACAGGGGCATTCTGTTCCAGTTTTAAAGTTATCACGCAGGTATTGTTTCGCTTCAGCAAGTGTTTTAAATATGTTCATTTATTTAAACGCTCTTCGTCCATCATCATGTCTGCCCAGGACTCTTTTTGCTGTTCATGATATTCATATTGTTCTATAGGCTCATCAAATACATCTTGACAAGCATAACATTTATAGCAACAAAATGCTTCACTCGTTGTTTCCTCATATTCTGACCCACAACATGGGCTAACTGTACTATCTTCAGGAGGGGAAGCTAATTTCCAGTTATCATAACCAGGTATATTCATAGTATTGAATTTAATTAATTAAACATTATAATGAAGACTAGAGCAGTTAGGCGCCGACCAGGTTATCCTAATTTTAATAGCTTCAGCGACGATCAATGCGTCTGCTCTAGTCTCATTATCTCAACACTATATCCCTCTTGAGAAGAGCGGACCCACTTCTCTTCTTGACTATCTTCAATGTATAGATGAAAAATAAGCGCCTGCTTACCTTCTTCCCATCTAACAACACGACCAATCCTTTGGATTAAGTCTTTAGCTTTACTGGTTCCACTGGCTATAATAGCCATTGAAATATCCGGGACATTCATGCCCTCGTTCAAAGCCTTTGCAGTAGAGATACGTGTTACTTTAGTTCTATTATCAATAAGAGAGTCAAGAGAAGCTTTTCTGGCTTTCTTACCCATCTTACTGTGAAAACTAACACAGTTATCTCCTAATGCATCTGTGACTTTGTCAGCAAATTCAATAGTCTGAGAAAATATGATCGCTTTTCTCTCAGGATATAGTTCACATAGATGTTTAACAGCATCAACTTTAGAGCTAGCATTATAAATTAAATTCTTTCTCTTAAGCATTGCCGCATTACATCGGTATGGAAACGTTTTATTTTCATCATCAAGGTTCATACCTTTACGTTGAAGAAACGTTTCATAGTTTTGTTGTCTCATACAAGAGTACATAAGTTTAAGATCCCTATCAAAGAAAGGGAACAACTGGTTAAATGAGTTATTTGCACCAGTATATGATCTCTTTTCTGTACCACTAAGTTTTAGCGGTACATTATAGATAACAAAGTCACTGATTAATGCTAATTTCCTTGCTTCATTCGTATTAACTCTATCACAGATAGGAGCCACAGAATTAAGCAGAGGTAATTTAACTGAATCAATGTATGCAGATAGACCTAACACACGGTCATATCTGTTATTAGCAAAGAAGTTAAAATACTCAGGAGATATATAATTATGTACTTCATCAGCTATTACTAAATCATAATGCTGTCCGAAATATTTATATGCAGTTTGTATACATACACATTCTACACATGAATTAAATACATCCATATGTCCCCATTTCTTAAATTCATCTTTCCAAGCACGATCTCTAATAGTTTCAGTTGGTGTTAGGACTAAAATGTTACAATCCATACCAGACTTCTTCGCTATTAGGGCCGCTGCTAATACACCACATCTTGTCTTACCGACACCTGTAGCATATTGTAATGTTCCTTTTCCATTTATTGGATAGGACCACCATTTGTTCAACCCATCACGTTGAATCTTGTCTTTTGTTTCATTCGCATCCATTTTTTTAATTTTATTTACACCATTTTTTACTAATTGTATGATCTACACCCATTGGGAAATCTGGTATTATTTCAGCACCAGCATCACGCATTAATTGAGATTGAATTTGAGCCCACTCTTCAGCATGCTCATCTTTTACTTCAACACCAATTTCATCATGAACCTGAGTAACCATATATGCAGGATAGTCATTATCGTTAATATAATCTCTTATTTTAACCATAGCTAACTTAATCATATCTGCACCAGTTCCCTGGATAGGAGTATTTTTACTAGCCCGTTCAATAGCACCTAACAGCTTAAAGTCTTTACGAGGGGATAACCCCTTGTGCCACTCTTCAAACCATCTAATGCGCCTATAAGGCTTAAACGTTCTAATATTACCATAATATTTACCATAATTTCCTAAATTCTCTAGAAATCCACCGATTTTAGGGAATACAGTAAAATATTTGTTAATTAATGCTTCTGCATCATCAACTGATATTTGTAGAGTATCTGATAATTTGAATTTACTCATACCATAAGCAAGACCAAAGTTAATAGTCTTAATCATAGTTCTAAGTTTCTTCTTTTCATCAGCATCGGCTTCACGCCATCTCTCTTGAAATACCATATCAGCACATATACTATGGAGGTCTGCCTCCTCTTCACGTGCTTTCATCCAAACAGGATCTTTAGACCCTGAAGCTATAATACCTAATTCCTGTCCAGAATAATCCACAGATACTAAACTATATCCAGGTCTTGCTTTAAAACAATTTCTGAATTTATTATCTGCAGGAATATTTTGCATATTAGGTTTTCTATCTTCCTTACTACCACTTGATACACGGCCAGTATTTAATATTTGCCAGAAGCTAGTTCGTACCTTACCATCTTTCATTACATATTTAAGGAAAGATTTACCATAAGTTGAAACTATTTTCTGCTTTTCTTTATACTTTAAATATTGATCCACAAACTTTCTATCTTTATATTTTGATAGTTCGAATGCATTTACTTTTTCAATATCTAAACCATATTCTCTAAATACTCGCAGCACTTGCGTAGGACTAGACCATTTAATATCTATCTTACGAATTTCTTCAGCAGGTATAAACATATCAGTTTGAAATGATTTCTTTATAAATCGATTAAGCTCTAAAGCTCTCACCAATTCATCTAAATCATTCTCCATTTTATGTACTACACCTTCAGTGTCATTAGCATTTGCTAACCACGCTTCTTGATCAAAATGTAAGCCATTAAACTCTATATCAGCAAAAGCTAGAGATACATTATTTTCTAACTTTAATACTTCAGCTAATCCAAACTGCTCTACTTTAACTAATTGTTGGTCTCTAATATCAATTAAGTGCTCAACATCTTCAGCACCATATAATATTTGTTCAGTAGTAAATGGTTTACCATCTAGTCCAACAAATTTGTTTCGAACATCCTTATTTAATTCTTTACTTAAGTATCTCTGTGTCAATGCGTTAAGTGAATAACCTACAGCTTTTCTTCCGCAGTTTATTACACACTCAGCTAACATAGTATCATATACATTCTTTATGTCAGCTCCCCACCAACGTTTAAGAAACTTATAATCAAATTTAACATTATGAAATATCTTCACAATATTAGGATTCTCCAGAATAGGAATAAGAGGTTCGATACCAGTGTATCTTGTATCAATAACAAACTGTAAGTCTTTAGTACCGATCTGAAACATCACGACTCTCTTTCGTGTGAAATCCTTTCCTTCAGTTTCAGTATCGACACCAAGAACAGTTTGTTGAGAAAGATAGTTTACAGCTTCATCCATTGTAGCACATTTAAACACAGGGTCTATCTGTTGATGTGCGCAGATTAGCTTTATCATATCTTATTCATTTTCTTCTAGATCAGCAAGATAGCCATTGACTATTCGCGTCTCTAGATAGTTTATTACATTTTTTAAATATGTAACCTCATAGCTAGAACCTTGAAACTGAGCCCGCTGCTCATCTTCTTGTTCTGCTAGTTTTACTATTTGTCTCATACTCACGAGGTCACTGTTATTAAGAGTAGAGATCCATTTCATATGTCCCATTAGTCCTTGTATTTTTCATTAGACGTTAAAAGACCGATGATACCAATCATTGCTGCTGCCATTATTAATATCAATACTATTTTTTCCATAACATACATTTTAAAATTAAACAATTATGCCTGCAAAATCTTTTATGTTATACTATTTCACATGATCCACCAGCACATGCTACTTCTTGACTTCGAGTAGTATTGTCATCAGTTTCTTTGACTTTACGTAAATCAATAGCAGTCAGTGAGTTAATCATATTATAATATTTAGTCTTTGAAATGTTTTCAAATGGTGCTTGAGTGTATGTACCACCATCATATGGTAATATACTTAACCCATTGAATGTATCTCTGTTGAGCCACATCCATTCACCAACTTGTTTCCACTCATCCTCTTTAATAGAGACTGTAGCAGATACATTGTTAGTGTTATCACCTGATCTGTGCCCTACACGCACATAGTCTAAGTTAAATGTTTTAACTCGGTCTAGCATGTCAAGTGCACTTTCTTCATGTCGTAAAATGGAACCAGCGGGTGCTTTTTGAGGGATCTCAATCACTGCAGAGTTTGGTATTAACTCCATATCAGCAACTAGTTCAGGATGAGTTTTGGCCAAATACTTATATAAAGTCTCGTCCTTAGTGCATTGCATACGTCTAATATAATAGTCGTTATGCCATGCGTGTATTCCTGATGATGTTCCTAATACACAGCTCGTAGTTCCGGAAGGTTTAATAGTAGTTACCCTCGCTGCTTTATTGATGCCTAATAACTCAGAATAGTATTCATTAGATCGGTTAGACGCAAGCGCCGCACCCTTTAAATCATACTTGAGTATTTGTCCACTTCCTATACCTGTCATCCCAACGCCTATTAAAGCGTCTTTCTCAGTTGTTTGTTTCCATATTGGTCGAAGATAGTGGAAGTCCGTGAAGGACGCCTGTAGAGTTCCCAGTAATGATGCGTACTCACACCTCTTCTCAAGATCTTCTTGTGACTCAATATTTGAAACGTTAACCTCGGTTAGATTACAAAATTGAAATGGTTTTAAGGCAATCTCGCAACAAGGGTTTGTACCATAATCACTATTATTAGTGAAATACATACCCGGCTCACCTGAATTAGACTCTTGGATTTTCTTCCAGAACTTCTTAAATTCAGAGTGAGTGATTCGGTGTCTACGAATGACTGCACTGTTGTTAGCCCTTCCTCGTTGAGGATTCAGCTCCCACCAGTTTCCATATTTACTTGTTAGCATCTCTTCATCATCCATTGAGAATAATGAAATCAATGCTGCTCTCCTTATCCCACCTGCAAGCACAGCGTCAGCGATAAAACACACCATATCGTGCACCTCCAGAGGCGTCAGAGAGTCTCCTGTTTGTTTTCTGTTTAGTAATGTTTCTAAATGATATAAACATGTTTTAAGCGGTTCAGGTCCAGGAGCTTTACCCCCAGCCGTTACCAGCCTAGATCCCTTTGGTCTTATATCTGTGAAGTCAAAGACAGGTTTTGTCTTTCTTACACCCATATATGATCCAATGAGATGTCTTACAGAATCAGCCCAACCTTCAATAGAATCTCCAATTACATATTTTTGAGTCTTTTGTGGTTTAACTATTTCTGGTAAATTTCTTACGTGTTTAAATTGCACTGAATAACCAACACCTGTTCCACCTAACAGTAGAAACATGATTTCAGAGAAAGCTCTATAATCATCTATTGGTAAATACGCACAGTTATAAATCCTTGATTCTGACTTAGTTATGGCAGCTCCTGCGAACTGCATAGCCCTCATCGAAGGTAATATTTTTCTTTCTTTTACATAGCTGATAGCCTTTTTTATATCCTTGGCTACATGAGGATGTTTAGTAATCATCATAGTTTGATAACGATCACATATTTCATTGAAGGTTTCCCTTCTACCTTTTTCAGGTATAAACTTGGCGTATTTATTAAAGACGACGATGTCGCTCAATATCTGATTAGATATATCCATTTGCAATTAATTTTAAATGTTATTATAATGTATTTATAGAGTAGTAAGGATTCGAACCTATAACTGAGTTCAGTTTCGAGCACCCGGATACTCTCTCTTTTGAAGCACATTCCAACATTGCCTACTCTACAAATACAAAGATTGTATTGTGAATAGCGTTGAGTAATTCGAAAAGGGAAACAAAGATAATAAAATTATCTTATACGTCTCCCTTTCAAATGTAGTTTTATTCTTTTTTTTACCTCTTTTTGTCTTTTCTTATAATCTTCATAAGACTCGTCTTTTTCACGAGAAGGATTGAGGTTAATATCAAAGAATGCTGAGTTATTTTTGGTCATGAGAGTAGATTTATAAGATTTATAACTAATGAATAAGCTACTACAGCTAATCCTGTAAATATAATACCTGTAAATCCAAGAAATACACCTAATTCAGCTGGATGTACCTCTTTCATAGCCTTTTTAAGTCTAGGCCAAATGACTATAATCTTTTTCATATACCAATAATTATTATTTCTGCAGCTCGTTCTAATTCTCTAGCCATTGAACGAAACGTAGTTAATTGAAGTTTAATGTCTTTACTTTGATAACCTTTATGATCTTGTTCCATAACCGTAATTTGTTTTATAATTTGATCACGTTTATTGTACAATACCATAGCTGCATAAGGACATTCTACTTTACCTGCCATATCTAGAGCCCACTGAACAGGATTTTTTTCTTTATTTATCTCTAATTTCATCAGTCTTCGAGTGTTTTAGGCTTTAATTTATCTAATAAAGCACGATTATACTTTTTTAAAGATGCTACATGATCTTCTAATTCTAATAACTGATCCATAGTTTTACGATCATATTTATTATTTATTTGAACCATAATATAAACTCCTAATACAACTCCACTAACAAAAATGAGCGCAAATATAGCAATATTTTCCATAATTAATAATTTAAGTTATACATTTAATTAAATATGAGTGTAGTAACAGCGTCAACTATCGTCCACATCTAAGGCACATCAAGCAATACTGTCACTCACTCATAGAGATTCAACCAGATTATAGTATGCAGAGAGTCCATCATGTGTAATACATTACATAGCATCTTCTTTATACTCTTTCGATCCAAAAGAAAATGCATACTCTTATTTACGACAAATAGAAAACTATATGCATCACAATGGAGACCTACTTTACACACCAGAGGTTAGATGTTCCTATCTAATTAAGTGTAGACTCAGGCTCTACTATAAGTGGTTGAAAATATTATTATACTTCTATCATATGCCCACAGTTCATTCTGAAATCTCAGCTATAAAACTAAGTCTTTTTTATAAAGGAACTTTCCTTCAGCTATAAATTACTCTGTGTTTGCTATCAAAACATACCTTGCCCATCTAGAATGACTGAAGCTTTTTGCATTAACTCCATGAAGTATTATTTCTTAACCAGTCTCTGTTACCGAGTGTGGTGCCTGGCTTTTAAACATTTATCCACTTTGTATCTAAAGACCAGAGCAGTGTGACGACAAGCTTTCGCTCTACTTTCGTTACCCTTAAGGCTCGCCTAATTGACGTAGTCTTTAGTTTATCATAAATAAGGCTGGATAACATCAACTTAGCAGGAACTATTTACATCATCAAGCAAATACCTGTACCTTATTAGCTTTATTTAATTCTAGTCTTCTAGGAATAAGGGTTGCTAACCCTGAATAGGAGTCACCCTATGCTATTTAAGAGTGACTGACTAATGTCACAATATAAAGCCGCTAAGCTTTATTCTTTATCACAGCTAAAAGCTGATCATTATGTTCTTCATAATTTCCAAATTGTCTATGATAACGAAGAACTATTTTATTACCATCTTTAAATACCCATTGGTCATACGATTCATCATAATCATAATAACAACGACTATGTTCTTTATTCATTCTTTTCATAAATGATTTAACCTGTGATTCTGATCTTAATACTATCATAACAATATAGTTTAAATTAAAAGATAAATAAGGCTGAGCGGTAACTAACTTAGCAGGAACTCCCTGTACCTTATTATTAATTAAAACAAGAATCTATCGCCACGATTATGACTAATTCTTGCTTCTCTTGTACCATACTTACACGCAATAGTAAATATTACTGCAAATATGATGGCAATTAAATTTAACAATCCACTACCTAGATCCCATACATTTAATATGTTTAATACAATGAATAGTGGAAATACTATCATACCAATGTATAATAGTGATACAAATAATGTATCTAATAGATGTTTAAATTGATTTCTCATAACAAACTGTTTTTATGGTAATTCTAGATGTATGTAGAGTGGTGACACGAAGCCACACACTCACACACAACTATTCACACCAGATTAATACTATAATGTTGGTAATTCAGACATTTGCTCAACAGCTTGTTGAACTGTTTTAGTTTCTGCTTCACCAACATATTCTTCAATGATAACGTGGTCCCAACCATCTTTAACAAGCACTCCATCGCGCATTGTAGATGATTTAACCACTGTTTCTTCAATGATATGTTCAATCTCACCTGTATTTTTATTCAAGCCCATTATAAACTTGTTTGTACCAGGATTTTTCTTTGCAACTCTATCAACATTATTGTGCTTGTATTTCCCATTTTCTGTAGTTGGGTCAAACTCACTCAAGAATTTAGCATTGATTTGTAATTGCAAGTATTTCTCGCTTCCATCAGGCATTGCGAATGATGGATTAAGTTTACCTATAAATATTCTAGTGAAACCACTATCAATAGGTAAATTGTCTAAAGCATTGCTATCAACACCAAACAAACTTGTAGCTTGTTCAGCACTAACAGTCATCCAACCAACTCTTACACCACTAGATGATGAGAATGATGGATTATTTGGATTCATAAAACCTAATAGATTAAATGATGCACTTTCAGACAGTCTTTGTCTTACTTCAATGCTGTAGTTCTTTACATCAGTCTTAGAGTTAATTCTCTTGATGTTTAATGCAAGTGCTTGACCAGTTTGTAATGATTTGATAGCATCTTGCTCTTGTTGCGTATATTGTATTTTCGCCATTTGTTTAGTTGAACGGTTATCACATTGTTCTCTTCGGTTTGTAGTTATCATAGTAGCACTTTAGCTATATATATATTAATATACTATAATAACAATTAGTTAAAATGTTAGTTAAATGGTAGTCTTAACACACATAAGTGTCTATGTATACTTATTTTCATCATTCTTATCAATATCATTAAGTGTTGAGTTGTTTTATAAGGGAATGAGGAATATAATTCGTATCACACACACACAGATTGTGGTTAATCGTATCCAAATTTTAGTAAAGGTCGTTGATCTAAAAAAAA
>TARA_R100000655_G_scaffold5350_4_pt1 | contig 56050 bp, 41 predicted proteins | sample TARA_R100000655 | Tara Oceans TARA_R100000655 (sample SAMEA2622497) | marine metagenome | biome: marine biome (ENVO:00000447); feature: deep chlorophyll maximum layer (ENVO:xxxxxxxx); material: "saline water (ENVO:00002010), including plankton (ENVO:xxxxxxxx)" | depth 90 m
CAGTTGGGCGGCCTGTTCCGGGCCGCGAAAGTCGGCGCTGAGAAAGCCGGCATCCATATCCAGAATCACTACCAGAGACAGTTTCGGGAAGTGATGCCCCTTGGCCAGCATCTGGGTGCCCACCATTACCACCGGGTTGCCTTGCTGGATGGTGGCCAAGTGGGCGTCCAGGCTGCCCTTGCGGCGGGTGGCATCCCGGTCGATGCGGATTACCGGCACCTGTATTGACTGTTCCAGCAATTCGGTGAGTTTTTCGGTGCCGCTGCCAGCTTCATGGATGGCGCTGGAGCCGCAGTCCGGGCAACGCGATGGCACCCGTTGCTGATAGTCGCAGTGGTGACAGCGCAGACTGCCTTCGCTGCGGTGCCAGGTGAGGAAGCTGTCGCAACGGCGGCATTCCGCCTGCCAGCCGCAATCCTGGCAGAGAATCATGGGGGCGTAGCCGCGCCGGTTGATAAAGACCAGGGCCTGGTTGCCCTGCTCTACGCAGTGTTTTATCGCCTGCAGGGACTGGGGGAGCAGTGGCTGGCCGGGGGCGGCCAGGGTGCCATCGAGGATTTCGATGGGCGGGCGTCCCTGATCCGTGGCCCGTTGCGACAGTTTCAGCCATTGAAAGCGCTCTTGCCGAGCGAGCTGCAGTGTTTCCAGGGCTGGGGTGGCGCTGCCGAGTACTACCGGGATGTCCAGTTGCTGGGCTCGCCAGGTGGCCAGGTCGCGGGCGTGGAAGCGAAAGCCATCCTGTTGTTTCAGCGAGGCGTCGTGGGCTTCGTCGACGATGATCAGGCCCGGGTCGGCGAGCGGGGTAAAGATGGCAGAACGGGTGCCGATGATGATGCGTGCCTTGCCATCCCGGGCGGCCAGCCAGTTGTCCAGCCGTTCCCGGTCGCTGAGTCCGGAGTGCAGGGTGACCACCGGCACGGCGAAGCGCTGGCGGAAGCGTTGCACGGTCTGCGGTGTCAGGCCGATTTCCGGAATCAGCACCAGTACCTGCTTGCCGGCGGTGAGATGCGCGGTCATGGCCTGTAAGTAGACCTCGGTCTTGCCACTGCCGGTGACACCGTCGAGCAGGAAGGGGGTAAACCCCCTGGCTTCCTGCAGGGCACGGATGGCCTTGCGCTGTTCTGCGTTGGCGGCCAGGGGCGGCTGGGCCAGAATGTCCTTGGGCGGCGCGTCATCGTCCAGAGCCACCTGCTCCGCCCAGCCCTTGTCTCGCAGGCTGGCCAGGGCGGCTGAGGGAACCTCCAGGGCGGCGAGCATGGCGCTGCTCAGCCCCTTGGGGTGATCCCGCAAGGTGTGCAGGGCCTGGCGCTGGCGGGGAGCCCGGCTGACCTGGTCGTCGCTGACATGGTGGCCCCGTTCGGTAAGCTGCCAGCGCTTTTCCTGGCTCGCTTCGGCGTCGTTGCCCTGGCGCAGCAGGGCCGGCAGGGCGTAATTGAGGACCTCGCCGAGGGGGTGGTGGTAGTAGCGGGCGGCCCGTTCGCACAGCTGGTAAAGCTCTGTCGGCAGGACAGGGCTGTCGTCCAGTACCCGTTGAACGGCTTTGAGTTTGGGGTAATCGCTGTTGCCGTGACCGTGGACCAGGCCCACCAGGGTTCGCCGACCGAAAGACACTTGTACCCGGCAGCCGCGCGGAGGCGGGGTGTCGCCCGGGTACAGGTAGTCAAAGCAGCCTGTTAGCGGGACCGGCAGGGCAATTTGCAGGGTTTTCTTGGCTGACAAGGGCGTTCCTGAAGACTGCTGCGCCAAAGAGCCTTCAAATAGGCCCTCAGCGCTTGCGGATTGGGATTAAGCTGTTATGATTCGCCTTCTTTTTCCCAGACGCAAGCCGTGTGGTGCCTGTCGTAGAGCCAGGTAGCGACACATATTGGAGCTCAGCCATGAAACCAGAGATTCATCCCGAATACCAGGCAGCGACTTATACCTGCAGCTGCGGTAACGTTATTGAAAGCCATTCCACCCGCGGTGGTGCGATGGACCTGGACGTTTGTTCCGCTTGCCATCCTTTCTATACTGGCAAGCAGAAGCAAGCCGACAGCGGTGGCCAGATCGACAAGTTCAAGCAGCGCTTCGGCATGATGCGCAGCAAGAAGGACTAAACAGCGTTTTCACCGCAGTTTATGTAGCCTTTAAAAAGCACCCTGCGGGGTGCTTTTTGCTTTGAGATCTTGCGTACACAGTGTTTAGCCTGACAGTTTAGCCCGACTAGGGACCAGCGGAGACCAGCATGTCTGAGGATTTGAGAACGGCGGCCCTGGAATACCACGCCAAACCGCGGCCAGGGAAAATCAGCGTTGAGGTGACCAAGCCGGCGGCAACCAGCCGTGATCTGAGCCTGGCCTATAGTCCGGGTGTGGCGGAACCGGTGCGCGAGATCGCCCGGGAGCCGGAGCTGGCCTACCGCTTTACTGCCAAGGGCAATCTGGTGGCCGTGATCAGTGATGGCACTGCCATCCTCGGCCTTGGCAATCTGGGTGCGCTGGCGTCCAAGCCGGTGATGGAAGGCAAGGGGATTCTGTTCAAGCTGTTTGCCGGTATTGATGTGTTCGATATCGAAGTGGACGCGGAAGACTCCCAGGCCTTTATCGACACTGTGGTGCGTATCCATCGCACGTTTGGCGGTATCAACCTGGAAGATATCCGGGCGCCGGAGTGTTTCGAGATTGAGCGCATCCTCAAAGAACAGTGCGATGTGCCGGTCTTCCACGATGATCAGCACGGTACCGCCATCGTGGTGGGTGCCGGCCTGATCAATGCACTGGAAATCCAGAAAAAGCGTATCGAAGACATCAAGGTGGTCTGCGTGGGTGCCGGTGCCGCTGGCGTGGCATCGGTGCGGCTGCTGATCGAGATGGGTGCGCGCAAGGAAAATATCCTGGTGCTGGATCGCAAGGGCGTGATTCATAGCCGTCGCGACGATCTCAATCAGTACAAGGCGGCGCTGGCCAACGATACCGACAAGCGCACCCTGAACGATGCGGTGGAAGATGCGGATGTGTTTATCGGTGTGTCCGGCCCGGACATGCTGACCCCGGAAATGGTCAAGAAGATGGCCCCTCGGCCCATCATCTTTGCCCTGGCGAACCCGGATCCGGAAATTCGCCCGGAGGTGGCCAAGGCGGCGCGCCCGGATGCGATCGTGGCTACCGGGCGTTCCGACTTTCCCAACCAGGTGAACAATGTGCTGTGTTTCCCGTACATGTTCCGTGGTGCTCTGGACGTGCGCTCCACCTCGATCACCGAGGAAATGAAGATCGCTGCGGTGCACGCCATTGCCGAGTTGGTGCGCGAAGCGCCGCCTCAGGAAGTACTGGACGCCTATGGCGGTGAGCCGCTGACCTTTGGCGCCGACTACATCATTCCCAAGCCCAATGATCCTCGTCTGTTGGGCCGTGTGTCCTCGGCGGTGGCTCGTGCGGCGGTGGATTGTGGTGTGGCTCGCAAGGGGTATCCCTCGCACTATCCGTTGAGCTCCCTGGATGAGATTTTCCCGGAGTTGTGATGGGGCGCGCTTGATGCAAGACGAAAAAACCGCCGAAAGGCGGTTTTTTTATGGGCCTGTCGAACCTGATGCTTGACGCGAAAACGCTGTCCTTAAAGTGATTAGCGTCAGGCGTCAGGCGTCAGGCATTAAAATATCTGTTCCGGCGCGCTGTTGCTGCCGCCGGGGCCGCGCTGGGGTTCTATTTCCGGCACTTGGTCCTCAATAAAGTACTCGCGGATGGCATTGGGGTTGTCCGGGCGCGCTAGCAGGCCGCTGTCAGGGTCGATCCGCACGGTGGAGATGCCGGAGGGTTGTTCCAGCTGTCGTTCCGGAACCCCTTGCAGGGCAGGGCCCATGTAATCGATCCAGATTGGCAGGGCCGCCTTACCGCCGTATTCGCCCCAGCCCAGGTTGGCCGGGTTGTCGAAGCCTACCCAGACAGTGGCCACCAGGTCCGGAGAATAGCCGGAGAACCAGGCATCCACCTGGTCGTTGGTGGTACCTGTCTTGCCGGCCAGGTCGTCACGGCCCAGGGCACGGGCCTTGTTGCCGGTGCCTACCCGAATCACGTCCTGGAGCATGGAGTTCATCAGCCAGGCAATGCGCGGATCCAGTACCCGGGGGGCCATGACCGGTTCTGGCTGAATTGGTGTGCCCGGTTTGTCGGCGCTGTCCTTGTTGTCCGGATCCGATGGCTCCGGCGACGACGCCAGTTCGGGGATCTCGTCCTCCAGTTTGAGGGGCGGCAGACAAGGGGGCTCGCACAGAATGACGTCCGCTGCCTGCCAGAGGATGTCGCCATCCGCATTTTCAATGCGCTGAATGGCCCAGGGGGTCACCCGGTAGCCACCGTTCGCGAAGATGCTGTAGGCGCTGGCGATATCCATCGGAGTGACGCTGGCACTACCCAGTGCCAGCGACAGGTCACGCTGAAAGCCGTCAGCGGGCAGGCCGAAGCGCTTCAGAGTGCCCATGGCCTGGCTGATGCCGATCTGACGCAGAATGCGAATGGAGACCAGGTTCAGGGAGCGATACAGGGCCTCGCGCATGCGGGTGGGGCCGTAGAACTTGCCGCTGGCGCCGGTGGGGCGCCAGGCGGTTTCCAGTTTGTCGTCATCGAACACCACGGGCGCGTCATTGATGATGGAGGCAGGTGTGAAGCCGTTCTCCATGGCCGAAGTATAGATAAAGGGTTTGAATACGGAGCCTGCCTGGCGCTCACTTTGCACGGCTCGGTTGAAGTTGGAAGCCGAAAAGCTGTAGCCGCCCTGCATGGCGAGCACGGCGCCGGTGGCCGGGTCCAGTGAGACCAGGGCGGATTGCGCGACGGGCAACTGGGCCAGGCGCCAGCGGCGGTTATCGTCGGGGCCCACCGGACGGACGCGGATGATGTCGCCCCGGGTTAGTACATCGGCGGCTTTCTGGGGCTCTTCGCCGACATATTTGTTGTTGAGCTGGGGGCGGGCCCAGCGGATATCATTCCAGGCCAGTTGGGCGCGCTTACCATCGCGGAACAGTATGTCTGCATCCTGTTCGCCAACGCGGGTGACGATGACCGGTTGCAGGGGGCCGATTCGTTGCTGGTCGCGGATCATCTTTACCCAGCGGGCGACGTTCGGATCCAGTCCGGTAATAGTTTTCTCGATTTCCGCTTTTTCTGCCTGAGCAGGCAGTTCGCTCTCTTCTGTTGGAGGTTGTTCGCTGTCTGACACGTCGATGGCTGATAATGCCGGGGCTTCGCTGATATCCTGCTGCACTACGGGGCCGCGATAGCCATGGCGCTCATCGTAGCTGTGCAGGCCGGTGCGCAGTGCCTGAACGGCCGCTGTCTGGCGCTTGCTGTCGATGGTGGTGATGATGCGAATGCCATCGGTAAAAATATCCTGCTCCACCAGTTTCGCAGCCTGCAGGCGGACCATTTCGCCCACATAGGCGGCGTCCACCTCGGGCTGGGCGGCATGGAAGCGGGCGCTTACCGGTTCGGCCTGAGCTACCTTGCGAGCCTCAGGAGTAAGAACACCGGTTTCTTCCATGCGAAACAGGATCCAGTTGCGCCGCACCCGCGCCCGTTCCGGGTTGGTGATCGGGTTATAGGCTGAAGGGGCCTTTGGGAGGCCGGCGATCATGGCCTGCTGGGCGATATTGAGTTCTCCCACCGATTTGCCGTAATAGACTTGGGCGGCGGCTTCGGCGCCGTAGGCCCGGTGCCCCAGATAGATTTTGTTCAGGTATAGCTCAAGTATCTCTTCCTTGCTGAGTACCCGCTCGATTTGGATGGCCAGGACAATCTCGTTGAATTTGCGCAGAAAGCGCTGGTCCCGGCTGAGGAAGAAGTTACGCGCCACCTGCATGGTGATGGTGGAGCCACCGGAGCGGATTTCCCGGTAGCGGGCCAGTTCCACGGCGGCTCGTACGAGACCCTTCAGGTCAACGCCATTGTGTCTGAAGAAACGCTCATCTTCGGCAGCCAATACCGCCTGGACCAGGGTTTCCGGCAATTCCCCGTAGGATACCGGTTGTCGGCGTTTTTCCCCGTATTCAGCAATAAGTTTTATATCGCTGCTATAAATGCGCAGGGGAATCTGGTATTCCACCTCGCGGATCTGGCTGGCTGGTGGCAGTTGTGGGGCCAGATACAGATAGCTGGCGGCCAGAATGGATAGCCCGCCACCGGCGCCGGCAATCAGGAGAAGGAGCAGGTATCGGGTCCAGGAGGGTAAGCGCATGTTTTCGACAACTACTGGCTGGTATCGGTAGAAAGGCCTAGCGGGCCCGTGAAGTGGGTCATTATATGGTGGAAAGGTTGTTGTGATCTAATATCTGTTCTGCTATTACTACACCTAAAGTGATTCGACATAAAAAACGTGTAAGTGTATCTTTATCAAGAAAAAACACTTTAATAATAACCAGACGGGACGACAACAGTGCTGCCTTTCCTCAGAAAAAAGGCCCAGACACTACTGGGGATCGACATAAGCTCCACGGCGGTGAAGCTGCTCGAGCTGTCGAAATCGGGGAACCGCTTCAAGGTCGAAAGCTATGGGGTTGAGCCCCTGCCGGCCAACGCGGTTGTCGAAAAAAACATCAGTGACGTGGAGGGCGTCGGGGATGCTATCGCCCGTCTGGTGAGTCGCGCCCGTCCCGGGGTCAAAGCCGCGGCGGTGGCGGTGTCCGGCTCTGCCGTGATCACCAAGCTGATTGAAATGGACGCCTCTCTCAACGAAGACGAGCTGGAAAGCCAGCTGAAAGTGGAGGCGGATCAGTACATCCCTTTCCCGCTGGATGAAGTGCGTATGGACTTCCAGGTCATGGGGCCTGTTGAAGGTAATGACGAGCGCGTGGAAGTGCTTGTGGCAGCGTCTCGCACCGAAAACGTGGAAATGCGGACCGACGCTCTGGAGATTGGTGGCTTGCAGGCCAAGGCGGTGGATGTGGAAGCCTATGCCATGGAGCGGGCTTTCCAGCTTGTGCTGCCGGGTCTGCCCAACGCTGAGGAGCTGGAGACCGTGGCGGTCTTTGATATCGGTGCCACCATGACCACGTTGAACGTCTTTCATCAGGGTCGCAGCGTCTATACACGTGAGCAGTTGTTTGGTGGTAAGCAGCTGACCGAAGAAATTCAGCGGCGTTATGGTATTTCCATGGAGGAGGCTGGCCTGGCCAAGAAAACCGGTGAATTGCCCGATGATTATGAGGCTGAAGTCCTTCAGCCTTTCAAAGATGCTGTCGTTCAGCAAGTCAATCGCTCCTTGCAATTTTTCTACGGCTCCACCCAGTTCAATGAGGTGGACTATATCCTGTTGGCCGGCGGGTCGGCTTCTATCCAGGATCTGGCAGAGCTAATCCAGGAGAAGGTTGGTGCCAACTGTTCCGTGGCCAACCCGTTCAGTGATATGGCACTGGCAAACAAGGTGGGAGCCTCTGCCATTGCCAATGATGCGCCAGCACTGATGATCGCCTGCGGCCTGGCATTGAGGAGCTTTGACCAATGACAACAACAATTAACCTGTTGCCGTGGAGAGAAGAGCGTCGTAAGCAGCAGCAGCAAGAGTTTGTCATGATGCTGGTGCTTGCTGCTATCGCGGGTGGACTCATTTTCTGGTTGTGGAAGGGGTATGTGGATCAGCAGATCTCGGACCAGCGAGCTCGAAACAGTTTTATCCAGACGAAGTCGGCAGAATTAGAGGAGAAAATCAAGGAAATCAAAGAGCTAAAAGCTCGGCGAGAGGAACTTGTTGCTCGTATGGAAGTGATTCAGAGCTTGCAAGGTAATCGGCCTACAATCGTTTATGTGTTTGACCAGCTTGTTAAGACCCTTCCGGATGGCGTCCATTACAGTCGAATAGAGCGAAAGGATGGGGAGTATACGATTGAAGGTGTGGCGGAGAGCAATAACCGCATTTCCAGGTTGATGCGAAATTTTGATAAGTCCGCATGGTTCCGGCAAGCAGCATTGCAGAGCGTTGTTGCACAAGAGAATCAGTCAGGAGCAAATAGTTTTGTGCTGACGGTCTTGCAGGACACTCCAAACAGCAAAAATGAGGAAGAAAAACAATGAAAACCTCTGAGCTGAAAGATATGGATTTGAGGGAGTTAATCGACCAACTTAACTCTCTTGATTTTGAAAATGTAGGGGGCTGGCCAGCACCGGCTAAAGCGGGTGTGGCTACTCTTGTCTTATTGGTTGTTTTGGGTTTGGGGTATTTTTTCTTTATCGCAGATGCGAACCAGCTTTTAGAGCAACAGCGAAACGAAGAAATATCGTTATTGAAGAGCTATGAGAAAAAAGCTTTTGAAGCCCATAATCTGGATCAGTTCAGGGCGCAGCTCGTCGATATGGAGCAGACTTTTGGGGCGTTGCTCAAGCAGCTGCCCAAAGAAACTGAGGTTCCCGGTCTTCTTGAAGATATCACTCACACAGGTCTCGGTAGTGGCTTGGAGTTTGAAGAGATAAAACTGGAAGATGAGGTTGAGCAGGAGTTCTATGCAGAGCTCCCGATCAAGGTCACCGCTATCGGCGACTATCATTCCTTTGGCGCTTTTGTTTCTGGTGTTTCCGGGTTGCCCAGAATCGTGACGCTGCATGATTTTTCTATATCTGTTCCTGATGAGGGGAAGGGCAAAGAAAAAGAGATGGCTTCTCTTGGCCTTCTCCGCCTAGATGTCACAGCGAAAACTTATCGCTATTCCAGCAATGACGGGGCTGTCACAAAGAATGCCTCCGCAGGTAAAAATAAATAGGTGGGGTATGCGTAAGTTAATAGCTTTCAGTGTGGCGATTTTTGCTGCCTTTGGTCTTGCAGGATGTAGCGGCGGAAGCGGGCTGCAGGGCTTGGAGTCTCGACTTGAAGAAATCAAAGCTCGTCCCAGAGGGAGAATAGAGCCGCCACCCGAATTCAAGCCAATTGCGACTTATTCATATGCCGCACATAAACTTCGGTCACCGTTCAGTAAGCCGGTAGACGAAACTGGAGCGTTTATTCCCGACGGGCGCAATGTGGAGCCTGACATGGGAAGGCCAAGAGAGTACTTGGAGCGTTTCTCTCTGGACGCCTTGACAATGGTTGGTACGATTTCCCGGCCTGGCGGGGAGCTTGAAGCGCTCATCGCTGATCCAGGTGGGGCTGTTACGCGAGTGAGGCCAGGCAGTTATTTAGGGAAAAATTTCGGTGAAGTGCAGGCTGTCAGTGAAACGAAAGTTCAGCTTGTGGAAATCGTTCCAGATGGACGAGATGGCTGGGTAGAGCGCGCCAACTCCGTCTCTATTGCTGAATAATGATCGCTGGGGATCAATGATGATAAATATAGATTTTAAAACAAAAAATGGTATGTCCCGGCGTGTGACGGGGTTTTTCCTTTCTGTTCTTCTGTTCGGGGCTTTATCCTCTGCCCAGGCAAGCACTCTTAAGTCGGTTCAGGCCAATGCTCTATCTGGTGATAGTCTTGAGGTGCGCCTGACATTCAGCGGAGCTGTGCCTGAGGTAAAAGGTTACGGTATAGAAAAGCCAGCGCGTATCGCTCTCGACTTAATCGGGGCTGATAGCGTTGTTGATGAAAAACGTCAAAATATGGGGGCAGGCAATGTTCGCAGCGTCACCATCGTTGAGGCAAAAGATCGTACGAGATTGATTTTCAATCTGGATTCCTTGGCGGGTTACTCGACGAATGTAGATGGCGACACCTTGGTTGTTTTGATCGGTGACAATTTGCCTGCCGGGTCAGGGGGAGTCGGTACTGCTTCTGATGTTGTTGCTGACGCTGAGGCGGCTGTGACCGGGGTTGATTTTCGCAGGGGAGATGATGGTGAGGGCCGTGTGCTCGTTAAGTTGTCTCAGGCGTCGATCCCGGTAGATGTACAAGAAAGTGGCGATAAAATTGTTGCCCGCTTTGTCGGTGCAGGTGTATCGGATGAGCTGGTAAGGAAGCTGGATGTTACCGATTTCGCAACCCCGGTAAAGTTAGTTGAAACTAAGGCGTTAGATGGATCTACAACTATTGAGATTCAGTCTTCAGGGGCGTGGGAGTATTTGGCTTATCAGGCTGACGAGCTTTTCAGTATTAATGTGAAGCCTGTTTCCAACGATGCGGCTGAAAGGAAAAAACAGGATGCGTTTGAGTACACAGGAGAGAAGCTTTCACTGAACTTTCAGGATATTGAGGTTCGCTCAGTGCTTCAGTTGATTGCTGATTTTACCGGACTTAACTTGGTCGCTTCGGATACGGTGGATGGTCGCATCACTTTGCGGTTGCAAAATGTTCCTTGGGATCAGGCACTGGAGCTGATACTTAAAACCAAAGGTCTTGATAAGCGCAAAGTGGGTAACGTTTTGCTTGTGGCGCCTGCAGACGAAATTGCAGCTCGTGAGCAGCTTGAGCTGGAAAGTCAAAAGCAGATTGCCTCTTTGGCACCTTTGCGTACGCAGTATGTAAATGTGAATTATGCGAATGCCGCTGAAATTAAAACCTTGATCAGTGGTGCCGACAAAGAAGTGGGCTCTTTGCTCAGTGAGCGTGGTTCTGTGGTTGTTGATAAGCGAACCAATACCCTCATTATTCAGGATACCCAGGCCAGACTGAATGATATTGGTGATCTTATTGAGCAGTTGGATATCCCTGTGCAGCAGGTGCTGATTGAGGCCAGAGTGGTTGTGGCTTCAAATGATGTCTCTAAAGAATTCGGTGTTCGCTGGGGCGGGCTTGGCTATGATGGTTCTCAGCTGGCGAATGAAGGTGAAACTTCAATGTTCTCCGGCCGTCTAACCAGTCTTCGCCAGCTTCATTATGCCAATATTGATCGTGATGACGATGGCTCTCTTGGTGAAATTGAAGAGTTCAATGTAGATACCAATAATGATCTGATCGTTGATTTGGGGGTTGAGTCTAGCGAGGCATCTCGTTTTGCTGTCGGCTTTACCTCTTTGGCGTCCGGGTTGATTGAGCTTGAATTGTCCGCTCTGGAGGCTGAAGGCCATGGTGAGCTTGTGGCCACGCCCAAGGTCTTGACAGCGGATCAGCAGCCGGCTGTTATCGCTGCTGGCCAGCGAGTTCCTTATGAAACGGCGACATCCTCTGGTGCGACAGCGGTGAAATTTATCGATGCGGAGCTTCGTTTGGAGGTAACTCCTCACATCACTCCGGATGACAATATCATAATGACTCTGAAAGTGTTCAATGATGCGATAAGTGGTTTTGTAGCGGATACGCCGGTGGTCGACACAAATCGAGTCGAGACCTCTGTTTTGGTGAGTGATGGCGAGACAGTTGTTCTTGGTGGTATTTTTCAGCAGGAGAAAAGAAATTCTGTTGCGAAAACGCCGTTCCTGGGTGACTTGCCCTGGATTGGTAAGTTGTTTAGTCGAACTACAAAAGTGGATGACAAGCAGGAGTTGTTGATTTTTATTACTCCTAGGCTGATGAAGGATGCTTTGGCGAATCGGTGACCAAGACGACTAACCCCTCTCTGATACTGGTTGGCCCCATGGGTGCTGGGAAAAGCACCCTGGGTCGCCACCTTTCCCAGATACTGGATTATCCCTTCTTCGATTCTGATCGGGTTATTGAGGAAAAGACGGGAGCAGATATCCCGTGGATCTTCGATATGGAAGGCGAGGCCGGTTTTCGCCGCCGTGAGCAGGAAGCGATTGACGAGCTCACCCGTCAGAACGGTATCGTGTTGGCCACTGGTGGTGGTGTCGTGGTGACGCCCGAAAATCGGGATATGCTTCATGATCGCGGCTGCGTGGTCTATCTTTGGACCCCTGTGGACGTTCAGCTTGCCCGTACCCGCAATGACAAGAATCGCCCTCTGCTGCAAACGGCGGACCCGCGCGCCAAGCTGGAGGCGTTGTTTGCCGAGCGGGACCCTCTCTACAGACAGGTGTCTCATCACGTGGTATCCACGGCCTCAGGAAACCTGAAAAAGGTGGCGGATGACGTGTTGGCTTGTTTGGTGTCTCACCGGCAAGGATAATGTGGTCGTGAGAGGCGATGTTCGCATCGCGACTGGGTGGTGGCATGTTTAGCGACGCCTCACCCTGTCTGCAAGAATGACTCGATCCCCCCTTGCCCTTGCATCGAACCAAATGTCTGTCGGAGACCCAATGCGAACACTTCAGGTGGCCCTGGTCGAGCGTAGTTACCCGATTCATATCGGTGCCGGCTTGCTCGACACCTTTCCCCTTGCCGAGCAGGTGCGCGGCAATCAGGTAATGATCATTACCAATGAGACCATTGCCCCGCTGTATCTGGAACGTTTGACCCGACATTTTGCTGCCTCCCAGTGCGATACCCTGGTCCTGCCGGACGGGGAAAAGTTCAAGAACCTGGAAACCCTGGAGAGTATTTTTGATGCTCTGATGGCCGGGCGCCATTCGCGCACCACCACCCTGATTGCGCTGGGTGGTGGTGTGATCGGAGATATGGTCGGTTTCGCGGCGGCCTGTTATCAGCGCGGGGTGGACTTTATTCAGGTGCCTACCACGTTGCTGGCCCAGGTAGATTCCTCTGTGGGTGGCAAAACCGCGGTCAATCACCCCCGTGGAAAGAACATGATTGGCGCGTTCCATCAGCCGCGCTTGGTGTTGATAGACACTGATGTGCTGGCCACCCTGCCGCAACGTGAACTGGCGGCAGGCTATGCGGAAGTGATCAAGTATGGCCTGATTCGCGATCCGGATTTTTACCACTGGCTGGAAACCAACAATGACAAGCTGTTGTCCAGAGACAATGAGGCATTATCCGAAGCCATCTATCGCAGTTGTGAGAACAAGGCGCAGGTGGTGGCCGATGATGAAACCGAGCAGGGTAACCGCGCCCTGCTGAATCTGGGACACACCTTCGGCCATGCCATAGAAACGGCCACGGGCTATAGTCAGTGGCTCCACGGTGAAGCGGTAGCCGTTGGCATGCTGATGGCGGTGCATATGTCGGTCAGGCTTGGCTGGGTGGATGCGGCGCTGGAGCCAGGTCTTGCGGGTGTGTTGGCGCAGTGGCAGCTGCCGGTCACGATTCCCCCGTGGATGACCCCGGATCAGTTCATTGACCTGATGGCACTGGACAAGAAAGTGCAGAATGGTCGGCTTCGTCTTGTGTTGCTGAGGCAGCTGGGTGAGGCTGTGGTCACAGCAGACTATGATGCAGTGGCATTACGGCAGACGCTGGAGGCTTTTTGTGGAACATGATGATGATCGTTTTTTCAGTGGTGCATCCCGGGGCGATTATCTGGATGCGCTGACTGCCCATGCTGGCCTGGGTTCCGTGGTGGCGCTGGAAGGGGATAGTGGTAGCGGCGTGTCTACCTTGCTTGGTCACACGGTGATGGCGTTGCTTGGTGACATGGAGATCGTCCGGATTGATGGCGCGGCTGAACATAATGCCAATGTGGTCGTCGAGTCCCTACTGCGGCACTTCGATATTGACCGGGCTGCACTGCCTGACAAACTTCGGGAAACCCTGGCTGACAGCCGGATTCTGGTAGTAGTGGATAACAGCGAAGATCTGCTGGATGAGGCGATTGCAACCATGGCCGCCCTTAAGCAGAAACTGGGCGCCCGCCTGGGTTATCTGTTCGGTGGCTTGCCCGGCACAGTGGAAAAACTGAAGGGGGCGGATCTGGCCCTGGACGATGTGCTCGATCTGCCTTCGCTGGTTGCTGATGATATTCAGGATTTTGCCTGGTTTGTGCTGGGGCTGGAGCTGGATGAGGCCCAGGCGGAGCGTCTCCGTCATGACAGTGACGGCAATATTGCCCGGTTGATTGAGTTGCTGAGTAACGGTGAAGTCGGCGCCCCGGTGATGATGTCCGCTGCTGCTGAAGAGGAGGATGACTCCGAACCCGCTGCAGTATTTGCATCTCGCCCGGTTGATGAGGGCTCGCAGGAAGAGTTTCATCTTTCTTCATCCGCAGCTGATGATGAGGCCGAGAGTTTTGCTGAGACTGGCGATGATCATGAGGATGGCGAGCAGGAGCGGCGTGCCGCAGTGACTCCACCATGGCGCCACGTGGCGGCAGTGGTTGGTCTTCTGGCCGTGGTGGTCATCATCTGGTCGGTTTTCTCCGGCGGTAGCGATGACGGCTCCGGGCAGGGAGAATCTCGTCAGCTTGCCCTTCCGGTTCCGGAGCAATCCGGCGCTGAAGAAGGTGCTGCTGCCGAAGCCCAAGAGCCTCAGACTCGCCCGTTGGCGTCATCCATGGAGCCCGTTGCCAGACTGGAAGACCTTCCCGATCGCCAGGATCCCGAGCCTGATCCAAAGACGGATGGTGATGCTGGAAGTGTGTCCTTGACGCCGGTAACGGATCCGGTCATGCAGTCAGCGCCTGCCCGGCAGGAGCCGGAAGTGCGTGTGGCACAGGAGTCTGCGGAGGCGGCGTCGCCAGAGCCGAAACAGGAAGAGCAATCGCAGGACACGCCTGCCGAACCTGATACAGTGCCCGCCAGCGAGCCGGCTCTGAGCGGCCTGGATGCGGAGTTGGGCTACCAGCGGGAAGACTGGTTGGCAACGCTGGATGATAGCCGCTGGTTCCTGCAGATTACCGTGACCAGCCAGGAGGCCAATGCTCGCGGGGTGCTGGACCAGCTGGAGCGCAAGGGGGCCTATTATCGCGCCGAGCGTAACGGAAAAGCGGTCTATCTAGTGCTTTCCGGGGACTATTCCAGCCGTCAGGCGGCACTGGATGCAAAGTCGACGTTACCTGCAAAGTTGCGCTCTGCAGGCCCATTTCCCCGCAATATAGCCGACATTCGCAGCGAACTTTGAAAACGAAATTACCCCTTGGGTGACTGTTCAATTTGTCGCCCAAGGGCGCAATGTGTAGAATGCATATCCCTTTTTTGCCGTCACCACTATCCTGACGCCATTCGCCTTCTGTAAGTCTCTGAATTTCAAGAGGAAAGGTTTTGATGCAGCAGAACTCAACGCTGGTGCGGGGGCTCACTGAGCCCGGAGAATTCCGGGACAACTGTGGTTTTGGTCTGATTGCCCATATGGAGGGCAGCGCCAGCCACGAGCTTTTGCAAACGGCCATCGAAGCACTGACATGTATGACTCACCGGGGCGGCATTAATGCCGATGGAAAAACCGGTGATGGCTGCGGTCTGTTGCTCAAGAAACCCGATTCTTTCTTCCGCAAGGTTGCGGAAGCTCAATCCATTAGTCTGCCGGACAACTATGGCGTGGGGATGATCTTTACCCACCCGGATGCCGACCAGGCGGAACAGCAGAAAGCCGCCATCAATACGGCCCTGGAAGCGCAGGACGTGCAGGTGCTGGGCTGGCGCGAAGTGCCCACCGACGACGCCTGTCTCGGTGATCTGGCCCGTGCCTCTCTGCCCGGCTTCTGGCAGGTGCTGGTGGCAGCTGACGGCAATACCGAGCAGGAGCTTAACCGCCGCCTGTTCTTTGCCCGTCGTCATGCGGAGAAGGCGTTGGAGAGCGATGGCTACTTCTACGTCTGCTCCCTGTCTGCCTCGGTGATTTCCTACAAGGGTCTGATGATGCCGGTGGACCTGCCGGCGTTCTTCCCGGACCTGGGTGACAGTGCCATGGAAACCGCCATTGTGGTGTTCCATCAGCGCTTCTCCACCAATACCTCGCCGCAGTGGCCGCTGGCCCAGCCGTTCCGGTATCTGGCTCACAACGGGGAAATCAATACCGTACAGGGCAACCGTAACTGGGCACTGGCCCGGGAAAACAAGTTCGAAAATGAACTGTTGCCCGGTCTGGAAGAGTTGAGCCCGCTGGTTAACCGCACCGGCTCCGACTCTTCCAGCATGGATAACATGCTGGAAGTGTTGTTGGCTGGCGGCATGGATCTGTTCCGCGCCGTGCGCATGATGATCCCGCCGGCCTGGCAGAACGTGGAAACCATGGATTCCGATCTGCGGGCTTTCTACGAATATAACTCCATGCACATGGAGCCCTGGGATGGCCCTGCCGGCCTGGTAATGACCGACGGCCGTTACGCGGTTTGTATGCTCGACCGTAACGGTCTGCGTCCGGCCCGCTGGGTAGTGACCAAGAACGGCTTTATTACCCTGGCTTCAGAAATCGGCGTTTACGGCTACAAGCCGGAAGACGTGGTGGCCAAGGGTCGGGTCGGGCCGGGCCAGATCCTGGCCATTGATACCGAAACCGGTGAAGTGCTGCACACCAAGGACATCGACAACCGTCTCAAGGTGCGCCACCCCTATCGGGACTGGCTGAAAGGCAACGCCCTGCGTATCGAAGCGGATTACGACCACGAAGTGGAACGTACTGACGAGGTGGATCAGCAGGATCTGCTCAGCTACCAGAAGTTTTTCCAGATCAGCTTTGAAGAGCGCGATCAGGTGCTTCGCCCGCTGGCAGAATCCGGCCAGGAAGCCACCGGCTCCATGGGCGATGATACGCCCATGGCGGTGCTGTCCCGTCGCGAGCGCTCCCTGTACGACTACTTCCGTCAACAGTTTGCTCAGGTGACCAACCCGCCCATCGATCCGCTGCGCGAAGCGATCGTGATGAGCCTGGAAACCTGTGTGGGCGCCGAGCGGAATGTGTTCGAAGAAACAGCGGATCATGCCGACCGGGCGATTTTGTCTACCCCGGTGCTGTCTCATTCCAAATTCACCAACCTGATGAAGATCGATCGTCCCGGGTACGACGTGGCCAAGCTGAGCCTGCATTACGACCCGCAGATCGGCCTGCGTCAGGCGGTGGAAAATCTTTGCGAGCAGGCCGCCCAGGCAGTCCGTGATGGCAAGGTCATTCTGGTGCTTACCGACCACGGTATTGCCCAGGATCAGCTGACCATCCACGCCCTGATGGCCACTGGTGCCGTGCACCATTACCTGACCGAAAAAGGTCTGCGCTCCGACGCCAACATCATCGTGGAAACGGCCACCGCCCGTGATTCCCATCACTTTGCTGTGCTGTTCGGCTTCGGCGCCACTGCCGTCTACCCGTACCTTGCCTATGACGTGATCTCCGACATGGTGCGCTCCGGCGAACTGCTCGGCGATGCGGTGGAGCTGCAGAAGAACTTCCGCAAGGGCATCAACAAGGGCCTGATGAAGATCCTCTCCAAGATGGGGATCTCCACTATCACGTCCTACCGCGGTGCCCAGCTGTTTGAAGCCGTGGGCGTTGCCCGCGATGTGGTGGATCTGTGTTTCCGTGGTGTGCCCAGCCGTATTCAGGGTGCCAGCTTCGAGGATTTCGAAGCGGACCAGAAGAGCCTGGCCAAGGATGCCTGGAAGCAGCGCAAGCCCATCGATGCCGGCGGTATTCTCAAGTACATCCACGGCAAGGAATATCACGCCTTCAACCCGGACGTGATTTATGCCCTGCACCGGGCTACCCAGGACAGTGACTACGACGCCTACAAAGAGTATGCCGAACTGGTCAACAAGCGCCCTGTGGCCACCCTGCGTGATCTCTTTGCCCTGCGCGATGACGTGGAAGCCATTGATGTGGAGCAGGTGGAGCCGCTGGAAAACATCCTGCTGCGCTTCGACTCCGCGGGCATGTCCCTCGGTGCTCTCAGCCCGGAGGCCCACGAGGCCATCGCCACCGCCATGAACCGTCTGGGCGGTCGCTCCAACTCCGGTGAGGGTGGTGAAGATCCGGCCCGCTACGGCACCGAGCGGGTGTCCAAGATCAAGCAGATTGCTTCCGGCCGTTTCGGTGTGACCCCGCATTATCTGGTCAACGCCGAGGTGCTGCAGATCAAGGTGGCCCAGGGCGCCAAGCCCGGCGAGGGCGGTCAGCTGCCCGGTGGCAAGGTGAATGCGCTGATCGCGCGCCTGCGTCACTCCGTGCCCGGCGTAACCCTGATTTCGCCGCCACCGCACCACGATATCTACTCCATTGAGGATCTGGCCCAGCTGATCTTCGACCTCAAGCAGGTCAACCCGGACGCCCAGGTGTCCGTGAAGCTGGTGTCCGAGCCCGGTGTGGGTACCGTGGCTTCCGGTGTGGCCAAGGCCTACGCGGACCTGATCACCATTTCCGGTTACGACGGCGGTACCGCGGCCAGCCCGCTGACCTCCATCCGCTATGCCGGCTCCCCCTGGGAGCTGGGCCTGGCGGAAGCCCATCAGGCCCTGCGTGGCAATGATCTGCGCGACAAGATCCGTCTGCAGACCGATGGTGGCCTGAAGACCGGCCTGGACGTGATCAAGGCCGCTATCCTGGGTGCCGAGTCCTTCGGTTTCGGTACTGTGCCGATGATCGTGCTGGGCTGTAAGTACCTGCGTATCTGTCACCTGAACAACTGCGCCACCGGTGTGGCGACCCAGCGTGAAGACCTGCGCAAGGAGCACTTTATTGGTGCTCCGGAACTGCTGATCAACTACTTCACCTTCGTGGCCAAGGAAGTCCGTGAGTTGCTGGCGCTGCTGGGTGTGAAGAGCATTCCCGAGCTGATCGGCCGCACCGACTTGCTGAAAGTGCTGGAAGGCGAAACCGTGCGTCAGGGCAAGCTGGATCTGACGCCGATCCTGCGCAATGATCTGGTGCCCGCAGACAAGCCTACCCACTGCCAGGTCAGCCGCAATGAGCCGTTCGACAAGGCGGTACTGAACCAGAAAATGGTTGAGGACATGCTGACGGCTATCGACAGCAAGTCCGGCGGCTCCTTCCACTACGAGATCACTAACTGTGATCGTTCCGTGGGGGCCCGGGTGTCCGGCGAAATCGCCAAGCGTCACGGCAACCTGGACATGGACAGCGCGCCGATCAAGGTGCGCTTCACCGGTACCGCCGGGCAGAGCTTCGGTGTGTTCAACGCCGGTGGCCTGCACATGTACATCGAAGGTGATGCCAACGATTACGTGGGCAAGGGCATGGCCGGTGGCAAGCTGGTGATTCGTCCGCCCAATGGCAGCCCGTTCAAGAGCCAGGAAACGGCCATTATCGGTAACACCTGTCTGTACGGTGCTACCGGCGGCAAGTTGATGGCTGCGGGTACCGCTGGCGAGCGCTTCGGGGTACGTAACTCCGGCGCCCACGCCGTGGTGGAAGGCGCTGGCGATCACTGCTGTGAATACATGACCGGCGGTTCCATCACCGTGCTGGGTCGCACCGGGCACAACTTCGGTGCCGGCATGACCGGTGGTTTCGCCTTTGTACTGGACGAAGACAATGATTTCTTCGACCGCATCAACCCGGAACTGATCGAATTGCATCGCATCAGTTCCGAAGCTACCGAGTCTCACCGCAGCCACCTGCGTGGCGTGATCTCCGATTACGTGCAAGAGACCGGCAGCGAATGGGGCCAGTACATTCTGGATAACTTTGATGCCATGAGCCGCAAGTTCTGGCTGGTTAAGCCCAAGGCTGCAAGCCTGGAAAACCTGCTCAAGAGCACGCGTGCCAATCCGGCATAACGGGGGAGACCATGGCTGAACGTTTGAGCAATAACTTCCAGTTTCTCGACGTGCCCCGGCACGATCCGAAGAAAAAGGACATTGACGACCGCAAACACAAGTACGAGGAAATCTACCACCCGTACGACACACGGGAAGTGGAGCATCAGGCGCACCGTTGCCTGCACTGTGGCAATCCGTACTGTGAGTGGAAGTGTCCTGTCCATAATTACATCCCTAACTGGTTGAAGCTGATCAGTGAGGGCAACCTGATGGAAGCAGTGGAGCTGAGTCACCAGACCAACTCCCTGCCGGAAGTTTGTGGTCGCGTATGCCCGCAGGATCGTCTCTGTGAAGGGGCCTGTACCCTGAATGACGGCTTTGGTGCAGTCACCATCGGTGCCACCGAGAAATACATTACCGACACCGCCCTGGCTATGGGTTGGCGTCCGGATATGTCCAAGGTGGTGTGGACTGACAAGAAGGTCGCCGTGATTGGTGCCGGCCCCGCCGGCATCGGCTGTGCAGATGTGCTGGTACGCAGCGGTGTGAAGCCGGTAGTCTTCGATCGTTACGAGGAAATCGGCGGTCTGCTGACCTTCGGCATTCCTGAGTTCAAGCTGGAAAAACCGGTCATGGCCAAGCGCCGTGAAGTGTTTGAAGGCATGGGCGTGGAATTCCGCCTGGGCGTGGAGGTGGGCAAGGACATTACCATTGATGAACTGCTTGCCGACTACGATGCCGTCTTCATGGGCATGGGCACCTACACCTATATGAAGGGTGGTTTCCCGGGTGAGGATCTGGATGGTGTGCACGAAGCGCTGCCGTTCCTGGTGGCCAATGCCAACCGCAACCTGGGTTTTGAGAAAGACCCGGCTGACTTCATCGACATGAAGGGCAAGCGTGTTGTGGTGCTGGGTGGTGGTGACACTGCTATGGACTGTAACCGCACTTCCATTCGCCAGCAGGCTGGCAGCGTGGTCTGCGCCTACCGTCGTGACGAAGAGAACATGCCTGGTTCCCGCAAGGAAGTGGCGAACGCCAAGGAAGAAGGCGTCCAGTTCCTGTTCAACCGTCAACCCATTGAAGTCGTGGGTGAAGATGGCAAGGTCACTGGCGTGAAAGTGGTGGAAACCAAGCTGGGCGAGGCAGACAACAATGGTCGTCGTCGTCCCGAACCGATCCCTGGCAGCGAGGAAATTCTGCCGGCGGATGCGGTCATCGTGGCCTTCGGTTTCCGTCCCAGCCCGGCGGACTGGTTCGAGCCGAAGAATGTGGCGACTGATGATTCCGGCCGTGTTCAGGCTGTTGAAGAACAGGAATTCCCGTTCCAGACCAGCAACGAGAAGATCTTTGCCGGTGGCGATATGGTTCGGGGCTCCGACCTGGTGGTGACTGCCATCTGGGAAGGGCGTGAAGCGGCCAAGGGCATTCTCGATTATCTGGATGTGTGATTGACGTAGCACGCAACACGGTGCATGCGACACGCAACATCAGGGCCTGCTTTTGCAGGCCCTTTTTCTATATGATATTGAGGATTTTTTGATTTTCGCGTGTTGCGTGCAGCGTGATGCGTGGAGCGTTTCCAAAGGAACCCACATGACTTTCGCTCCTCTACAAAACGACCGTATTCTCCGTGCCCTCAACCGCGAGCCTGTGGATCAGACACCGGTGTGGATGATGCGCCAGGCCGGGCGCTATTTGCCGGAATACCGGGCCAGCCGCGAGCATGCCGGCTCTTTCATGGATCTGTGCCGGAATGCGGACCTGGCTTGCGAGGTCACCCTGCAGCCGCTGGAGCGTTACCCGCTGGACGCCGCCATTCTGTTTTCCGATATCCTCACCATTCCTGATGCCATGGGCCTGGGGCTGTATTTCGAGACCGGGGAAGGGCCGAAATTCCGCAAGGTGGTGCGCACCGAAGAAGACGTGGCGGCGTTACCGATTCCCGATGCGGAAAGCGATCTGGGTTATGTGATGAAGGCGGTCAGCACCATTCGTGGGGCTCTCAATGGCCGGATTCCCCTGATTGGCTTTTCCGGTAGCCCCTGGACTCTGGCGACCTACATGGTTGAGGGCGGCTCCAGCAAGGACTTCCGTCATCTCAAAGCCATGGTCTACAGCCAGCCAGAGTTGGCTCATGCCCTGCTGGATAAGCTGGCCCAATCGGTCACCTCGTATCTGAATGCCCAGATTCGTCATGGGGCCCAGGTGGTACAGATCTTTGATACCTGGGGTGGGGCTCTGTCCGCCGAGGCCTACCAGCAGTTTTCCCTGAAATACATGAAGAAAATCGTCGATGGCCTGATTCGTGACCACGAAGGCCGCAAGGTGCCGGTGATCCTGTTCACCAAGAACGGTGGGCTGTGGCTGGAGTCCATGGCGGAGAGCGGCTGTGATGCCCTGGGCCTGGATTGGACCATCAACATCGGCGAAGCCCGTCGCCGCGTCGGCAACAAGGTGGCCCTGCAGGGCAACATGGACCCGGCGGTGCTGTATGCGTCTCCGGATGCCATCCGTGCGGAAGTAAAACGCATCCTGACGGATTTCGGTGATCACCCCGGGCATATTTTCAACCTGGGGCACGGCATTACGCCGCAGGTGGACCCTGCCAATGCGGGTGTCTTTATCGACGCGGTGCAGGAATTCAGCAGGAAGTAAGAGAGCGATAAGCTTGAAGCTGCAACGCGAATCAGGGGCTTGTCTGGTTTGCGTTGCAGGTGCAGCGCCGGGGCTTTGGAGGCGGGCTGTTGGGTTCAGCACAGATAAAATATTCAATCGCGTTATAGCTTGAGGTCCCAAGGGGGAAATAGAGTGCGCACTGTTATAGCGGTCCTGTTGCTGGTGTGGGGTGCACCTGTAATCGCTGTGTCACTGGCTCTGGCCAAGGTGGAGCGGGCCGGGGAGGGGGAGAGCGAGCAGCAGGTCTGCGACCGGGCCTTGCAGATGATGACAGAAGAGCTGCATGTCAGCTTGCTGAGCGTTATTGCTGCTACCGATGATTATCAGAAACGTAAGCTGGCCTACAAACAGCAGGACCGGTCTGAATTCCTGCTCCGGGATGCCTATCTAAGCCAGTTGCAGGAAGAAAAGCCCTCGCTGCAGGGGCGGCGCTGGAGTGGTTCGCGCTGCACGCTGCGGGCGCGTTACGAAGCTGATATTGATGCCCTGGCCCGGCGGGTGCCGATTCCCGAGAAATCGCAGGCAAGTGGTCCGCAGCACAAGGACGAGCCGCCGCCAGGTATCGACCGGAAAACCTGGCAGCTTTTCAGCACTAGCCGGGATCGGGCCTCTCTATCACAAGCATTCAGTACCGTGTCGGTGCTGCGCATGCGGATCAGTGAGTACTACCTGTCCAGCGGCAAGTGGCCGGGCAGCCTGAATGATATGGAGATTGCGCCTGAGCAGGTGGTGGATCAGCGTATCAAACGGGCCTATATGCTCCGCGAGGGCATGCTGAAGCTGGAGCTCGCTGGCCGTCTGGAGGGCCATGAACTGACCACTTGGCCGGTGGAAGGTGGGGTGCGTGGGCTGGAGTGGCAATGCTCAACCACCGTCAATATGGGGCCGAACGGCTTCTGTGAGCAGGCGGAATAACAAACCGAGTTGAACGTTAAAAGTTGAAACGCGAACTACCTGATCTTGCTCTGAAATCTGGGTGGCCGCGTTCATTGCAGGTGGGTTGATAAGCCTTTCTTGGAGCGCGGGCATCGCCTTTGTCATGTGGCATTACCCTTGCCCGCGCTTTGTAACTTTCAACTTTGCACTTTTAACTCGATTCACCCGCCGATCTTGCGCATCTGATAGACGTTATGGGTGATGGCAACCACCTCGCCATTGGCGTCTTTCAATTCCACGTCCCATTCGAAGTCGCATTTACCCACCTCTTCGGTGGTCTTTTCGATGCGTGCGATCTCTTCCTCGCTGAGGGTGACCTCCACTGTGATATCGGTGGTAGCCGGGCGACGGAAGCGGATCGACATGTCCTTGACGATGGGGTAGCAACGCTTGGTGTCGAAGGACGTCAGGTAGATCACCCCGCCGGGCAGTTCGGCGATGGTGTAGAGGGCGCCCGCATACATGATGCCAACATGATTAATGTTGGGCTCAAAAGGCATCACCATCTTGCAGTAACCTCGTTCCACATCCAGGGTCTTTACCCCGCAGCGCTCCACAAATGGAAAGGTCTTGTCGCTGGCGGCTTTGATCAGGGTTTTCTGTTCTTCGGAAAGGGCCATGCTGTTTCTCCTTCGGTTGAGAAGAATGCTAGCAAAGGCCGGGACGGTTGCCGCAAGCCGTTTTGATCATGGCGGTGGAGGAAATGGTCAAAGAGAGCTTCAAGCGGCAAGCCTCAAACTTCAACGCCTAACCGAGTGAGCCTGGCCCATGTTAGACGGTGAAAGGGAAGCCGGGAACTTCTCACGCCGCCACTATCCAAAAGCGTAGCTCGTGCTTAAAGCGCGTCGGTCTTGGCTGCGCTGATAAAGTCATTGCGGTGCAGACCGCCAATTTTGTGGGTCCACCAGGTCACCGTCACCTTGCCGTACTCGGTGAGGATGGCCGGGTGATGGCCCTCTTTTTCGGCCAGCTCGCCAACCTGATTGGTAAAAGCCAAGGCGTCGACGAAATTCTTGAACGAGAAATGCCGTTGCAGTTTCTCGATGCCGTCTTCCTCTACCAGAATCCACTCAGGGATTTGAGGATGCAGCTCTTGGCGTTCCTGGTCGGTTACCCGGGGTGCGTCAGCCCGGCATGCTTCGCAGCTCTGTGTTGTCAGGGAAGTCATAGCAGCAGCTAATAGTTAATAGTGAATAGTTAACAGCGAAAACCCAAAAGTCAGTTTTGGGTGCTGTTTCCCGAAGTGCATAGGACCCGCGCCATTGTCATGAAGCGCGGGGTTCTGCCTATCCAGTACACACCAAGCCTGTTGCTCGTTGCAACTTCCAACTGGCTAATGTTCTCAGGCGGGTTCGCACAGTCGGACCGGATCACCATCGGTGCCGCCCGGGGCCATTTTCTTCAATAGCCGGCGCAGCTTTTCCATATCCGTGTCGTCGCGGACGCGGCCGGGAATTTCCATGCCGTCGGCCAGATTCAGCAGCACAGCCTTCATTTTTTCAGGCATCAGTACCGGTTGGCGGTGCTGCAGCACATAGATGCGGTCGCCACGCTTGAACAGCATGAAACCATAGTAGTACGTGCCGCTTTCCACCTCGCTGTCTTTCACCTGGGCGGCATCCACATTGATACCAATGATGGCGAACAGAGCACGGGGATCGGCGTCTTCCAGGAATTCCCGGTAAGAGGCTTCGGCACTGGTGATCATGGGGGCCTTGGCCACCACCTCACGCAAGTAACTGTTCAGGGTCAGGTTGAGCAGGGTCAGATCCGAGGCAAACCGCGGTGCCTGGATCATCGGATGGTTTTCCGCGCTCAGGTAGTCCACACGGAAAAGACGGCCACTGCCGTCCCAGAAGGTGGTTGAGCCACCATGGCGGTCGCAGCGTTCATCAAGCACCACTTCACCCCGGAAGGTGTTGATGCTCATGTCCAGAATATAGGCGCCGGCGGGAGAGAAATAGTAATCCCCTTGCCGTTCGCCCTGCAGATTCTGGCAGCTGGCGAGCAGTAGGATGCAGATCAGTAACGCGGCAGTTTTAATTGTTTTCATTATTCGCCCCGGATAGAAAAAGCCCGTCGATCATAGCACACCCAACCGGATGTGCAGCGATTGGCAGTGATCTTCAGGGCTTAATATCAGAGGACAGGTAAATCCGCCAGGGGAATCACGATTTTCTGTGGGCTGGCCTTGCGGCTGCGGTTGTAGTGCCAGGTGGCCTGGTGGGGTTTGTCATACACCCGGGCGGGCAGTTCCGTGACGGGGGTCCGGCAGGCGCTGATCTTGCTGGCAGCCTGGTTGAAGCGGGCCAGCAGTTCGACGGCGATGGGTTGCTGCCGCTCGGTGACCGCGTCGCTGCATTGCTGGCCTTCAGCTTGCAGGTAGTTCACCGCCGGGGAGATCAGCACATACTGCTGCAGCTGTCTCTGGCTGGCATCGACCACTTCGATGCACTGGTGCACCCAGTAATAGTAGCAGTCCTGCGCACGGGCCATGGCGGCGCAGCCCATGATCAGGCATACAAGCAGGCCACGTATCATGAGGGCAATCCTCCTCGTTGCTGGCGGGCGGGTTCCCACTGCAGCAGGATGTTGTCGGTAATCAGGTGCTCGGGGATGCGATGGCGGATCTTGTCGTGCAATGCCGGCAGCTGGCTCCAGTGAATCCCGGGCAGCATATGGTGGGCCGTGTGGTAGCCCAGATTCCAGGACGGCAGATTGTAGCGTTTCAGTTCCACATTGCGCGAGGCGTGATAATGGTCCTCGAAACCGGTGCCGGCATGCTGGCCGTAGGTGTTGTCCAGCAGCATGAACAGCATTGCCGTCATGGGCAGAATGAAGAGGATCAGGGCGTTGCGTGGGTCATGGAGCATCGCCAGCAGAAGCGGAATGTTTGCAAGTACTAACAGACGGAGAAAGCGCCGGTAAAGCTGGGGGTGCTGCTTACCGATACGATGGATTTCCGGGTAGACCTTCAGCGTATTGATAAGCACATAACGCCAGCGGGGCATCAGCGAGCCATCCGCTTGCTGCCAGGACGAGGGATCCTGTTCCGGCTCTAAATAGTACTTATGGTGGCCGATATTATGATGCAGGGTCCAGCTCAGGGGGCTGGTGCCGGTCTGGAGGTAGAGGATGCACTCGAACAGTCGGTTCAGCGGTTTTTTGACGAACACATTGACATGGTGATGGTTGTGGCAGATGGCGCCACAGGATACCTGAACCGGTAACAGGGCCAGCATGGCCAGCCAGGTTGTCAGGCCGTCACTATAGAAAAACAGGCCCAGTTGAATGGAAAACACCGCCAACACCAGGGCAACTGCGGCGAGATCAGCCCTATAGCGTACTAACATTTCAACCACCTAGACTGATGTATCAGTCCCTACTACGAATAATGGTTGAGTGTATATTGAAACTTAGAGTGTGATGAAGACCACAAAAACCATTTTGCCGGGCGCGATGGTCAATATGCTGACATTGCACCCGGCAAAAGCTTACAGGCTTTATGGTCAATCTCTTACACGCGGCCCAGCAAGTCCCGGGCGATGGCGATGATCTGCATTTCGTCGGTGCCGGCGTAGATCTGCAGGATCTTGGCGTCGCGCATCAGCTGTTCCACACGCGATTCGCGCATGTAACCGTAGCCGCCATGGATCTGTACCGCTTCAGTGGCCACCTCCATGGCAGCCTGGGCGGCGTATAGCTTCATGGCGGAGGCCTCGGCCAGGGTCATCTGCTGGCCGGCGGCGGTCATTTCGATATAGCGGAACACCATGTTCTGCAGGTTGGTGCGAGCCACTTCCATTTTGGCCAGCTTGAGCTGGATAAGTTGATTCTGACCGATGGCTCGGCCGAACTGGACCCGGTCGTGGGCGTATTGGGTGCTCAGTTGCAGCGCCCGTTCTACCATCCCCAGGGCCATGGCGGCGACACCGGCGCGCTCCTGCATGAAGGTGCCCTTGGCGCCGCTGCGGCCGTAGCCGTCTTCACTACCGCCCAGCAGCCGGTCGGGGCCCACTTTGACGTCAGACAGGAACAGTTCGCCGGTGGGCGAGGAGCCGATGCCCATCTTCTTGAAGGGTTTGGATTGCTCCAGGCCTTCCATGCCGCTGTCGAGAATGAAGGAGACGATCTTGCGCTGGTCGGCTGGGACCCCTTCCTCATCCAGCTTGCAGATCAGGATGATGGTGTCGGCGTAGGGACCGTTGGTGATCCAGGTCTTGCTACCGTTGATGATGTAGCCACCATTGCCGTCACGTTTGGCCAGTGTCTTCATCTGTCCGAAGGCGTCGGAGCCGGCATTGGGCTCGGAGATCGCCCAGGCGCCCACCTTCTCCAGGGTGAGCAGCGGCAGTGCCCAGCGTTCTTTCTGCTCGATGGTGCCCTTGCTCATGATGGCGCCACCGCCCAGACCCATGGACACGCCCATGGCCGTGACAAGCCCTTGGGCATGTTTGCAGATTTCGATAATGGGGATCATGCGCATGGCGGCCTCTTCGCCGGCCATGGCAGAAGGGCCATCCTTTTTCTTTTCCTCGACGGTTTCCCCGGCGGCAATGGCCTTCTCCCGGGCCAGCTGTTTCTCGAAGGATTGCTGGGCCATCACATCCATGCCGAAGGTCTTTATCAGCTTGCGAAGGATGTCGTAGGGCGGCACGCCGTTGTATTCGATGTCATCCAGCTGCGGCACGATTTCCTTTTCCACGAAATCGCGCACCATCTTCTGGATCATCTGTTGTTGTTCGGACCACTGGATCATGGGGCTGTCCTGTCTGTTGAAGTGGTTTCAACAGTAACAAGCCGGACAGGCCCACCGCATTGATCAAAAAGAGCGGAAACCTTGACGTTCCGGGTCAGCAGGTTGCTAGGGAGCCGGGTGGGCGGTGATGCAGGGGAAAGGATCAAAGCTGACTCGCATGATCAGTGCGTTGTCGCCTTCGCTTGCCGCCGCAGCGTCAATGTCCTGGGGCCGCAGGCGGGGGTGGGAGCCGTCGTAGAATTTTTTGGCGGCCCTGGCATTCAGGGTGCGTTCGCGGGCAATGGCATAGCTGACGCCTTCGCCGCCCAACAAGTGGCGGATGTATTCCGCACAGGCCACATCTTCATCGCCCGTGGGATGAGAGGCCACCAGCACCACGGTGGGTGGATTCTGTTCGCGCAGATAGTTGGCCGTCGCTTGCGCATTCACCAGCCCGGCAACCAGCACTTCCTTGCTATCCCGGGCTTTCAGGGTGGCCGCCACGCCGTTGGTGGTGCGCAGGATCAATTCCCGGTCCTGCAAGTCCGCCTGATCGATTTCCCAGGGAGAGTTGCCGAAATCAAATCCCTTGATCGGCAGGGCATCCACTTCCCCGGCCAGCAAGGCGTCGGGCAGGTGCTCGTCACGCAGGGCAAAGGCCTGTTCCGCGTTCTCCACCGGCCAGATGCAGCGCAGACCTTTGCGGAAGGCATGGTGGCTGGTGGTGAACGCACGGATCACGTCGATGATCACGGTGATGCCGTGAATATTGTGCGGCGGGTTATGTCCCTGGGCGATATGTACTTCCATCAATGATCCTTTCTTGATCGCTGGCTCAGAACAACAGACCCACACCCCAGGTGGCATTGTCGAAAATCTCTTCGTCACTGTCCTGGTATTGTTCCACCGCAATGGTGAAGGTAATGCGGTCGCCCAGGGTCATGCGGTCCTTGGGGGTACGTTTTCCAGTAAAGAAATCCACCACCGAGCGGTAGTTGAAATCGGAGCGGAAGCGCAGCAGGTCGCCGTGGTTGCCGTAGCCGTACTGGATCTGCACGATGCGACCGAACCCGATGCCGGCATAGGCGTTGTTGACCCGTTCGCCATCAGCTTCGGAGAGGTCGTCCTCGCGCTGGTCCGAGCGCAGCGGCGAATCGCCGAATTTCTTGCTGCCAACGCCGGCGTTGATGGCCACGCTGCTGTAGTTGGCATCCACAAAGAAACCGGTATCCACGTTTTCAGTGGGGTCGACACGGCCCACTGAAAAAACGGTGCCGCGAATCAGGGTGACGCCGCTGTAACGATCTTCGGCATGGGCATGGCTGGCAAGGGTGCCTGCTGTTAGTAAAAGCAGAGTTATCAAGGTTGTTATTGTTTTCATGGGTATCCCTCCGTGAACAGGGATTCATTATGCCTAACAGGCGGTTGAAATACAGTCCGGGCAGCTGATTCTGTGGGAAGTGATACTTGCATCGCGAAGCTGCCGTCAGGACCGCCGTTATTCGCGACGCAAGTATCGCTTTCCACAGTAGAAGAGACCTTTTTCAGAGGCGTCTCAACGCTCTGGAGTCCGTGCCAGGGTCCACACCCGCACTTCCGCGGCGCCATGGCGCAACAGACATTCACTGGCGGCCCGGGCGCTGCTGCCGGTGGTCATGACGTCATCCACCAGTACCAGCTTCAGCCCGCTGACTGGCCGGGTGCAGGCAAAGGCACCACGCAAATTGCGTCGCCGCTGGCTACGGCTGAGTCCTTGCTGCATGGGGGTTGATTGTTGGCGTTGGAGTGCGGGTAAGGACGGTATTTTCCACAGGCCGGCGAGACGATCGGTCAGTCGCTGGCTCTGGTCGAAACCCCGCTGCCAACGCCTTCGCCAGTGTGCGGGCAGGGCGCAGAGGGCATCCATGTCGGGCCAGGGGCAGGGAGTGTCTGCCAGTAACTGTTCGATCCCTCTTTCCGCCACCAGATCGCCGCGGTACTTGTAACGACCAATTAGCCGATCCAGTGGGAAACTGTAGCGCAGAGGGGCCTGGCTGGCGGTAAAGGGGGGAGGCTGACGCAGGCAGCGTCCACAGAGCGAAGCGGGGATGTCTTCATCCTCGTTGCCAGCAGGATGTTGCAAGCCGCACCGACACAGAGGGCCATCCAGGCGCGCCAGCAATACCAGGCAGGACGGACATACCTGGTTGCTCTGGGTTTGTCCGCTGTGCGGTTCGGCATAAGTTGGCGAAAACTGCCAACTTATGCTGGAAAACCAAGTTAATCTTAATTTAAACAATGAGTTACGCGGTGCGCCTGCTTCTGTGAGGTGGCTGTCGTCATTTGGAGCTTGGGTATGGCCTTGTGAAAATGTTGCAATTTGTTACAAATTGGCCTCCTAAGAGGGAGGCCCGATAAAAGCACGTTAACTAAATACGCCATGAAGAAGCCGCCCTATCAAATCCTGGACTTCTTTTAACCCCTCTTCATTTTGAGCTCTTTCGTATGGGGCTTGCCCTCCTAGAATGTCCAATGGCGTTAATAGCCAGCGTTTGGTTTGTGCCTCATCTCCAGAAAAGAGAGGAGAGGCTTTGGCTAAAAGGTGTTTAAAAAGTGCGGAGTCGTTTTGGTCTGTGCTCTTCATGATATCGCTCCAATAATAAAATTAAGTTGCTTTTCGAAAATGCTAACGATCACCTTTGTTTTGTGGGAAGAGGGCAGTATCGAGGAGAATGTGTTTTGCTGATTCGAATAGTGTATTAAAGGGGATGGATGTGGATTTTGATAGAGATCTAGCTATGTAGGTCGGTGAGGTTGTAACGCCATCATTGATCAGTGTGGTTATCAATTGATGACACATTCTTTCAGCTTCTATATGTACTTGAATTTTTCGTCTTTGGGTGTGATTTTGATATCGAGATTTTGCTTTTTCAACAAGGTTCGGCCAATTATTTTTTATGAGGCGTATTGATAAATTGGAATCTTCCGCAAGCTGTCTGAGTGTTAGGGGCGGTTCGCTATTATTTATCAAGTCTGAGATACGCAGGCGATGCTTTTCTAAGTGTTGGGCGCGCTTATGCTTATTGGGAGATATCGGGCGCTCTCGTTTAGTAGCGAATCCGTGCTGGGCTAGATAAGGCTGGCCTGTAGGGAAATTTAAGGGGAGCTGCGCGAAGTCGGACTTCCCATTTAATGCTTCCCAAATAGAAATGTCGCAAGAATGGCAAGCCAAAAAAAAATCGTGGGTGTTACTTAAATGTATGTCGCCATGTATGGCTTTCTCGAATTTTGGATGTGTGATTTTAGAGTGTTTGGCGGAATTTTCATATTTGGCGATAGCTGCTTTTCTAATGTTGTCTTTTATTGTGAGTATATCGTAATGCATGCCTTTGGATATTGTTTCAACAATGTCACTGTAGCCCCAGAAAAAACTGCCAATGTCAGATTCAGAATAATGGCTCCAGGATTCAGTTAACCGGTTGTTGCAGTGTCTACATTTAGATAAATCTCTCCATGGAATACTGGCTTGGTTTTGATATCTGCCGCATGAGGGACATTTTGATTCAAGCTTTACCCAGTGTTTTTCGCAGGCAGTTATATCCCTTAGTTGCCAGATGAGCCTGAAATAAGGTGGTGCCTGTGAATCTACGTCTTCCTTTAGGCACAGTGGGCACCATCTGAGGTCATGAGCTGCTATGTCTCTACCAAACCTGGAAAGTTCGCGGATGGGCATATAAAGATATGATCGATGGATGTTCGATTCACCTACAAGATTTTGTATTAACTTGTGGATTTTTGAGGAGCCATAAGAAACTCTGTTAATGAAGGGCAAGTCGCTCAGGGAGGAATTAAGGGGCGGCTTTCTTAGTGGTAATGAAGAGTTATGATCATGGAATAACATCGCTCGGTGTAGTTCAGTGCCGGTAAGACCGTGGGCTTCAGCAAGTCTTATATAATACGATGCGCAGCATTCAATATGCCTTGTCCCGACTCCAATTAGCTTAAGCGGGTAAAATATGCTCATGTTCAAGCTCCCCTTTTTCCGGGGGGCTGCATAGCGCTAACTTTACGTGGCCTTTTTGAGGCGAACGATCTTCGTTTTGTTTTGTGCGGTTTTGCATCAGGTTTGCTAATGGATTGTTGTTTTCTTGGCTGCCAATTCCACCTCTCTAAGGATTGATCCAAGGGGGATGGGTAATATTGGGATGCAATAGCTGCTTCTCGTTCCCGAAGCTCGACGTCCCTTTTAGATGGGCTTTTGGCTAGTATGCATTCAAGAGAAAGCTCTGAAAGACCTAGAGATGCACATTTGCAGCAGGCAGTTGTGATCCAGTTTAAGGCGAAGCCTGGTGATCCAGCGGAGCCTTTCATCAGAATACGCGAGAGGTCTCCTTGAGAATTTAAAGATGCCATGCCAGGTATATGTTCTTCGAATGATTTTATGAAGAAATGAAAATTTTTCCTGTCTTGCTCTAGTTTTATGTCGTAGTGCTTAAGGAATATGTTATTAGACCTCCTATGCAAATGAGTGGTTTTAGATATCATGTCTAAAGTTTCGTGGGTCCCGGTCAAGATGAGGCAGAGCTGGTTGTCCTCTGCAAAGGTTTTTAATCTGCTCATAAGTGGAACGGGGTTGTGGCAGGTTGCGGGACTAAAACCAAGATGGGATGCCTCATCTATGACGATAAATGCGGTTTTTTTGGATTTGATCTCATTTGATAAGGTTAGGTACAAATCAGTCGTAGATTTTCGAGGGTAAAGATCGATCTTTAGTCTGGCGGTTTCTTCGCCTATTTCAATGGCAAATCCAGGATTTCCTATGTCAGACAGGAGCGACTTGGCCAGCCATTTGGGGTCGATCTGATTATTGTGATCAGAATTAAGGAATATCGATCTAATAGCGGGAACGTTGGTTTCAGTCCTTTTAAAAACTTTGCTATTGAAAAGCTTGTTTATCATCGTGGTCTTGCCGGTTCCTGATGTCCCGCTTAATACGATAATGTCCCCAGGCCTATGGATTGATATGGCTGTAATTAACTCTTGATAGGCTAAATCAAAATTAGGATGAGGGACATGTCCGTTAATAATTGGGTGTAGTGCATCGCTCCACTCATCAATGTTCATTGTCGACTCCGGGTGCTGTTAAATATAACGGCGTTGATTCTTCAGTGGGGTCCTGTCTGAAGTTGAAGTCGTAATCCTCTGGTTCGGTGCTATTAAGGGGGGCTGGATCTAAAGGTGAGTTTTGGAACTCGCTTTCAATATCAATAAGAAGTTTTGCGGTTCTTAGTTTTGCCTGGAACTTCGCATGGTTTCTAATAGACTTGCCGCCAGTTATCCATAAGTTGTAAGAGGCTTGCTGAGCAGGGCTGGAGTTTTCAAATGCATCAAGATCTCTGTGTGACGCAGTGGTCCACTGATTATTGACTCTTACATAAACAATGCAGGGGTTTTCAGGATCGATTCTTACTTCAGTGTTTGTTTTGTCAAGCTGATGATTATTCAGGGCGCTGCTGAAATATCTTCGACCCGAGACATGAAGTCCGCGACTATGGTCGAAACTGTAATCGGTAATGTTAATGGCTGTGTCTAAGTCAAAATTGAAGCCTTGTTCGTATGGGATGCCAGCCAGGGATGTTTGTTCTATTGAGCTTTTAACAAGCTGCTCTGGGGATTGGCTCCTTTCCCCATGGATTCTTTTGTTTCTCAATTTTATGAATTCATCAAAGCGTTCAATAAAATTGAGAAGAGGCAGAACTGGAAGATTTGAAGGGTCTTTATGAGAATCCATTTCCCTCCTGTTTTTAATCGAAGGGGTGTATCCGGGAAGGCCTGAAACAAAATCATTAATGACTTCAGAAAATGAACGCTCCACTTCTCCTCCGCCTCGACCATATGACTTAGGGCTCAATGTTTTTTCGATGCCTAAGTGTGCCATCAAGTCTTCACTATGATGAGAGGTGAGGTCGGATCCACGATCTGTTCGAATTGATACGGGGAGGCGTCCCCATTCTCGTAAGGTTTTTCTGATTAATATACTGACAATTGATTGGCTTGGTTCGCATATGTCTATATGCCATGAGAGTACAGCGTTGGATCCGCGATCCAATAATATGCTTAAAATAGGTTTTCTTGTGAATGTTTCAAATCCGTCGGAGGATATCTCAACTAAGCAATCAACAGTGTGATGATCTAAGGTCGTGTCAAAAAGCCCAAATGATGAAACGATTTCTCTATTTTCTGGAAGTGAGGGTGGCTTTTCAGCATTGAAGCCTCTTCTTCCTTTGTGTGCCTGCGCTACAGTCTCGGGAGGTATTGAATTAAGTTTGTTATAGAAACAGGTTTTCCCTAAAGGTCTATAAAGTGGATGGTGGTTAGTTGCTTCCAAATAATACTTTGCATATAAAAGGCTCTTTTTAATTGGTCTTCCCATTAGCCAGTTTTTTTTGATAAAGAAGTCCAAGTAGTCAAAAACAATTTTTTCTCTCTTGGGTTTCCTGTTCCCTTTTTTTGAATGATTCGGTGCCAGTGCTGCTATTGAAGGTATCCCGCGTTGCTTGGCATCGCTTATTGCTTTTCTGTAGCGATGTACTGTTCGGCAGTGCTTCTTGTGCGCCTTGTGCTTGTTTGCTGTGAGCCACTTAAGCTTTTTTATCCCTTCATCAATTTCAGATTGTGATGAATTGAAGAAGTGGGACTGATATACATGATCTGATTTCTTCGATGGAGGGTACGGCAGTTCGGTGTTTTCGCTATCAGCCGCAGCCAGGCGAATTTTGGATGATCGTATGTCTTCTAGTAGGTAGTTGTTTAAAGATGTAGTAACAACCCCTTTGGCGATCATTTGATAAATAGTGACTGGATCGACATGGTCAATAAATCTTAGCGCATTATGAACTGTTATTTCATCCGTTTCTTTGAGAAGCAGAAGTAGCTTAGCGATGCTGTCTTCGCTGACTGATGATGTTCTGCGTAGCGCTTGGTCTAGGATTCTTAAGTTGTGCATTCGAAGTTTTCCATAGAGATCTGGAATAACAATCGAATGCAGCATGCCGAATGACTCAAAGTACTCGGAATATGATCTGTGATGTGCCGTGACTCCATCAAACTCCCACTCGAATGGGTTGCTTATTGCTAGCTCTTTTACTTTCTCGTGGGATTTAACTTCAATAACAGAAAACTCATTGTCTGATTTGTATACGAAGTCAGGGGTGTAGGTTACGGTTCCTTTCTTCCCGTTTTTCTTGGTTATCTGGATATCGCATGCAGGTGGCTGGCAAAAATACGCATCAATGCTGGGGTTTATCTCTAAACCAATTGCTGCAATTCTTTCTAATGCAGATTCGCAGCGTATCAGGAGATCCATTTTCCTGGACGGGTAGCCTATAACCTTATTCTCTGTGGCTTTGCCGCCTGGGATTCGGCTGGGTGAGATTTTGGCGGCCAAATAAAAGTATCGTTCGGCCTCCGTTATTGAGGGGTTCCATTCATCAAAGGTATTCATTCTATTCTCCTGCGCTAGGCACAAGTGTGTCCGAACCACAGTTTGAATTGTGGTTTCTAATAGACGAGCAATGCCGCAACAGTGATTTACTCTGTTGACATTGGTGTATTTGAGGGGAGAGAATGGAATGACTGTGCCAACAGTCTTGGGCCCCGGTTGCAGCCGGGGTCCATCCTCCCTTCTAAGTTTATGTATTCATTCGCTATTTTCTCCTCGGGCTGCTGTTTACGGTGTTGCCCTATCTAAATTGTGACATAAAGGTTCACACCTAAATTTGCACAAAATAGAGTGCGGATATCAAGGGGTTTCAAAAAAAAGATAATAGGGGTACTAGGGATTTTCCCTCGTAAACGGACAAAAGCCTCTGTAGCCCCCGCCATTCCTGGCCTCCCGGATGGGGTTACTTCTCATTTTCTTACCGTTTTGGAGTATTTTGGCTAAAATCGCTGGCTTTGAGAATTTATCATGGCCACCGAAAAACGTATCAAAATCCTGACCGAGGCGGAGATTGCTGAGCTGTTCGGCCCCCCCATTCTAAGTTCGAATGATCAACGTTTCTTCTTCACTCTCAATGACGCTGAATTAGCAGAGTGCAACAGAATCCGTGAGCGCGATCACAGGTGCATGTTTGTTGTACTGTTGGGGTACTTCAAAGTGAAGCCCATCATGTTGAGTCCCGGCTACCATCAAATTAAGCAGGACCTCAAGTATGTGTGTTCCGAGGTCTTTCCCGGCCCTGGTCTCCGACCCTTCAATCTTACTCAGAAGGCCCGTGTTCGGATTTATCAACGCATCTTCAAATTGACGGGCCATCAGCGTTGGCTCAACAAAAGTCATAGTTCGGCGTTGATAAAGGATCTAAATGAGCATGCACGGGCATGGGGTCAACCGAGATCCCTATTCGACAGGGCTATAGAATGCTTATCAGCACAAAAAGTCGCCATCCCAGGGTACACTGTTCTGCAGGACTTGATCAGTGAAGTTGTGGGCGTCACAAACGATCAGTTTGTCCGTAAGCTTGAGGAACTCATATCTGCGGACTTGGCAGTGATGCTATCTGAACTTGTCATTGGAAATAACTCCTTAACCTTGCGACAGTTGCGTCAATCGGCCAGAAACTTCACAGGGACTGAGCTGGAGAAAGAGCTTACCGTGCTTTCCTATATCCAGTCATGGATGCCGGAAGTTAATGAGGTGTTGAGCGTGTTATCTCTGTCCTCGAAGAATCAGCAGCACTTTGCTGAGCGGGTGGATTACTACGGTGCCAAGCTGAAGCACCAGTCTATTGGCAATCAACGCCTTTATCTGTTGTGTTATTTGCAAACCCGCCGGGTGCAGGCACTGGAACGCATTGCCGATGGTTTTGTTCATCATGTTCGACAGATAAAACAAAAAGCCAAGGCATATGCGCAGGACGCGGTTTATCAAGACTGGCAAAAAGCCGCTAAAAATGTCAGCAAGGCGGCGGAAGTTCTGCACCTGTTCATTGATGAGAGCATCGATCAACAGCAACCCTTTGGAGCGGTAAAGCAGCAGGCGTTGAAGCTGCTTGCGGCTAAAGAGCTGGAATCCGTCTGCCTGTTCCTGAATGAGCAAAAGCGTTCCGTTGAGGAAGCTATGTGGCAGTATTATGATCAGAGAGATAGCTTGAGGGAAGGGTTGCTTCGGCAGCTGTTTCTTTGCCTGCGCTTTGAAGGCAGTGAAGGCACTCTACGTCTAGCAGCAGTACTGGATCACGCTCGACTCGACTTATCAGATCAAGGAGTCATCTCAAAGGCAAATATAGACCGCCGTCTACCTCCCAAAAAACAGTTGCCGCTCTTGCAGGACCAAGATGGAAATTTCAAGCCAGGTCGCTACGAATGGTACCTGTATCTACAGATTCCCGATCGGCTAAATGGGCAACTGACCTTGCCGAATGTCATTAAATACAGGGCCTTGGAAGCAGATCTGGTGAGTCGAGAACGTTGGCGAAGGGATAAGGCAAAGTTGCTGGAGCAAACCCAGCTACCAAAGTTGGCCGCCGAACCGAACAAACTGATTGAGCCAATGACTAGGGATCTGGAGATCCGTTTGCATGAAGTCAGTGAATATCTGGAACGAGGCGATAACCGAAATATTATTCTACGTAATCCCAAGGGTAAGCGCCTGTGGCGGTTACCGACGGCAAGTAAAAAGTACTTGGTCAACAACCCATTCTTCCAGCAAATACCGACGACGGGCGTTGCCGATGTGCTTCGCATGGTGGATCGCGACACTGGATTCATTGACTGCTTTGAACATGTGCTGGGCTCGCAGCCCAAGAGCAGAGTCCACGAATATGACCTGTTGGCGATTCTAGTGGGAAATGCGACTAACCAAGGAATCTACGGTATGGCACAAATCTCCGATCGCACCTATGACCAGCTCAGCACCATCCAGGCAAACTATCTACGACTGGAAACCCTGAATACGGCTAACGACAACATCAGCAACGCGACAGCCAAGCTTCCCATCTTTAAGCATTACAACATCCAAGAGGATGTTATCCACGCCAGTGCCGATGGCCAAAAGTTCGAGGCTCGGCGAGAGACCTTCAAAACACGCTACTCTTCGAAGTACTTCGGTACTCAGAAAGGCGTCTCGGCCATGAGCTTAATTGCCAACCATGCCGCCATCAATGCCCGGGTGATCGGCGCGAATGAACACGAATCCCACTACATCTTTGACTTGTTAATGAATAACAGCTCGGAGATCATCCCGGACGTACTCTCAACAGATACCCACGGGGTCAATCACGTCAATTTCGCTCTGCTGGACCTGTTCGGTTACAGCTTTGCCCCGCGTTACGCGCAGGTTGGTCGTGTGATCAATGAGATGTTCGATGTAAAGGAAGACGAGGATCAGAGAATCCAGCTACAGCTTAAAAAAGCCATCAACACTAAACGTATCATGCTGCACTGGGATACTATCCAGCGGATCGCAGTGTCACTCAAAGAGCGAAAAACGACACAGGCCACGCTGGTTCGGAAACTCTCAGGCTATAAGAGCAATCACCCTCTGTTGGAGGCACTGACCGAGTACAACCGTCTGGTGAAAGCGACCTACCTGCTGAATTACATCGATGATGCCAGTCTGCGCAACTACGTTCAGCGAGCCTTGAACCGGGGGGAGGCCTATCACCAGCTGCGTCGAGCGATCAGCAACGTCAATGGGGATCAGTTCCGTGGGAGTTCTGATGAAGAGATCCAGCTATGGAACGAGTGCGCCCGCTTGGTCACCAACGCCATCATCTACTTTAACTCCAGCATACTCAGCCAGCTGCTCACGAGCTTCGAATATCACGGCGACAACAAACGGGCACAGATCGTCAAACAGGCCTCCCCAGTGGCTTGGTATAACATCAACTTAAAGGGTATCTATACCTTCGAATTAAGTAAAAAACTACCGGATCTGGAGGAACTGATGCGCTCAATTGAGGGATATTTACCGGTTCGGTAAAGTAATACCCCCTGGGAGCCCAGGAATGGCGGGGGCTCCAGAGGCTTTTGTCCGTTTACGAGGGAAAATCCCTAGTACCCCTTCCTGATCCAGATTGACAGTACCGCAGCTAGCATCACTGGATACAATCAGGACCATACCAAAATGAGCACAATTACGCATAGAGACAGATCGATTCACGCCTTTATTCGTGCATGGCCTGACCAGAAAACGCTAATAACTTCTTTTTTATCAATCACTTATGCCTTTTTTGGCTAAAATTTCCAGAATCCCTGCCAACCCTCAACTTAACCTTGTCAGCCGGTTTGTTGTACATGGATAAATATGAAATCACCGGCGGTGATCGGGAAGGCGATAAGCTGGCGTATGTGTCAGATTACACCGCCAACCTTGCCGCGACATTGGTATTCCCGGTGGCTGATGGCACCTTGTATTTGCGCGGTGACTATATGTATATGGATGACCACGCAACCAATGGAGCGAATTCAGAGAATCTTGAGGCTAAGGACTTTAATGATCGCAAGCTCTTTAATGCAAAAATTGGCTGGCGCAATGATAACTGGAATCTATCGATCTGGGGTAAAAACCTGACCGATGATGACTATGCCACAACAACGGGGAGCCCACTGATCGACTCCGGTAATACCCTGTACTTCGTGGCAGCGCCAAGAACCTTTGGTGCCACTGTGCGTTACGATTATTGATTCATCAGTAACGGCCTTGCAATGAGTTGATAATCATTTATTGCGAGGATTGCACAGTAAAGAAAGCGCAGTGCACAGGGATGTGCAATGCCAGCTTACGGTAATGTGATTACATACTTGATATGGATATTGAAAAGTATTCATCGTTTCAATCATCTCTCTCTTAGGGGCCAGCGATGGCCCTCTTTTTTTGACTCAAATAAAACGTATGAATTAAATTTATTGAAACTTCTGAAGTTATTTATCAGCATTCAGAGGGATTTTTGACCATATGGCGCCTCATCCCAATAGCCGCCCTCGTATAAAACGTAACACTCGCGTAGAGATTCCTTCCCTAGTAGATGAAGAGGCAGATGAAGAGGCCGATGTTGGGTTTTTATCTGCAAACTGTATACGCGCATTACTTTTCATCATGCTGAGATACACGCCGGGAAGGTAACGCTTTAGCCTCCAAATTATTCTGTCGCTAAGGCGAGTCCCGGCAAGTATAGTGTGCTTACCTTTTCGGGAATCCTCAAAAACGGTTGCCGCAATACCCTCTGCAGTAATGCCTGTTCCGGCATGGAGTTTAGCCGCAATTTTTGCTGCATCAGGATTGTCGCTGCGCATACTCTTGGCCAGATTGCTTTGAAAGAACGCAGGGCATACAACAGAGACTTTTACCCCATAGGGATCAAGTTCGCTCAGTAGCCCCTCCGACAGGGCCACCATGCCCGCCTTTGAGACGTTATAGGCAGACATGCTCCCCATATGTAATAGGCCTGCCATAGAGGCTACATTGATAAGCAGCCCTTTACTTTCTTTCAACAGGGGCACGCAAACATGGCAACCTTTTACAGCACCCATTAAATTGATGTCCACAGTCCACTGAAAGTCTTTCAGAGAAAACGTATCAATATCTCCGGTCGCCGCCACACCTGCATTATTGATTAAGGCATCCAGTCCTTGCCAGCGCTCGGAAATGATAGCAACCAGCTCCTGCCACTGAGCATCACTGGTGATATCCAGATGCTGAAAAAAGCAATCGTTGCCATGCTCTTCACTTAGTTGGGAAGCAATCTTTACTCCCTCCTTATCCTGAATGTCAGCAAGACAAACAGACCAGCCTTCACTGGCATACTTCTTCGCCAGACTCAGGCCCAATCCGCTCGCGGATCCGGTAATAAGAATACGTTTCACTGTTTCTCCTTGTATTGCTCTGCTTTCATTACTTGTTCTTTCTTGATTCATAGTGGCAGTACCTTGATGTCGCGTAGATACTAGAGGGGATTTCATGGATTGAATACTTCGTAGACGTTGGGTGCTTGAAGCGGGCATGGAAAAGTATTTCGTTATACCCGTTTCAATAGTCTGTTGCAGCTTTGTGCTACGGTTGAGATTTATTTCTGCAAAAGTGTCTGCGCATTTTTAGCAAATTCTTTTTTGTCTTCTTCCTTATCGTCACCCAGTAAATTACCAAGGCTAAACGATACTTCAATACCTTTGGCCATGCCAGGTTGTTCAGCCATGGTACTCAGCCAGCGCTGAAGGTTATCCAACCCGTCAATGGATACACCAGACCATTTATAGGTACGCACCCAGCACCAATTGGCGATGTCGGCAATGGAGTAATCATCGGCCAGCCATTGGTTATCACTCAGGTGGTTGTTCATTACTTCAAACAAGCGACGGCACTCGTTTTGGTAGCGATCAATAGCCGGCTGAATTTTCTCCGGAAAATAGCGGTAGAAGACGTTAGCTTGACCCATCATCGGACCGGTACCGCCCATTTGGAACATCAGCCACTGCATCACTTTAGAGCGCGCTTTGGTTTCAGTAGGCAATAGTTTTCCCGCTTTATCGGCCAGATAAATCATGATGGCACCGGACTCGAACACGGCAAAGTCGTCATTGGCACGATCAACAATGGCCGGAATGCGGCCGTTAGGATTGATGGCTAAAAATTCAGGTTTCTTTTGTTCGCCTTCTAGCAGGTTTACGGAATGGACGTTGTAGTCCATTCCGAGGGCTTCCAGTGTGCAGGAGGCTTTATGGCCATTAGGGGTGGGGGCGGTATATAAATCGATCATGTTTCTCTCGCTCATTCTGTATTTAGTTGGCTATGTAGACGTATTCGTTACCGGCTTCGAATTTTCCTGTCAGAGTTTTATCAATCATTACCGGCATTCGATCGGCTGCTTTATAGATTAGATCTTATGAGCAATATAAATACTTCAGCGCTGAACCCGGAACATGAGATTTAGTATTAGCTACTTCTGTGATAACAAAAGTTCACAGCCAGTTCCGTTTATGAGTTGATCGATACGTTGTTTATCGGTATCAGATAATTTCTGGTATTCGTCATTGATCCACTGCAGGCATTTTCCCTGATAAGGGAAGCTTTGCTGTGACCACAGACAACCATCAATGTCTGTTTGCCATTGCTTTTCACCGGCTAACAGTGCTTTGGCATTTGCGAGCAAAGCGGGAACATAGGTGCGACCTACTTCTGTCAATATGTCTTTTAAAGTAGCAGGAAGGGATTCGAGTGAAGCCCAGCTTTTTTGTTCTGCATCCAATCCGCTTTGATCTTCCATCGTGCCAACCCAGCCAACGGTACGTGGTGATACTTCATAGGCAATGGTTCTAGGTGTGGGATCAAACCCAATCAGTTGACTGAGTTGACCGAAAATGGCGAAGTCGCCAGAGGCTGGCTTTTCACCCAGCAAGAAAGGCAGGTTCTCAAAGTGTTTTTCAAGCAGCGATAGAAAACGACGATAACTGGCATCAATAATGGGGGCCGTTGTGTCGTTGGAGCCAACATAACCCAGACGCCCAATTTGGCGTTCGCTGAAGAAGGACTTAAATTGCTGCAAGCTATCCTTAGGCAGTGTCACGTCCATGGTTAGTGGCAGTTGGTTGCCAGCGTTGTCCGCATCTGCCGAAAAATGCCAGCGATAATGGAACATGAATTTTGTACACCATTCATCGCCATAGTCTTCCAGCAGGAAGTTAATAAATGCCAGCGCAGGATCATCGGGTATCACAGAACGGTCTTGCTGGAGGTCCTCCAAGCGGTAAATAATCGGTGTGGAATCACAGACCGCTTGAGGCTCGCCTTTGTCATCGTCGAGGATAAAGGTTGGCAAGAAGGGTATTTTCGGTTTGCTAATGCCCATTCTATCAAGCGCGGTTGCAGGGTCTCCCCAAATCATCGTGTAGGGAATACGACGGTATCTCAGCAGGGATAACATTTTTCGTGTGTAAGGAGAACCGACAGCGCCAATTAATGGGATTGGGTTAGATATAGACATAATATGTACTCAGTTAACTATGTGTATCGGAAATGACTAGTTGAAACGTCTCTATTTCTGTAACAGGATTTGCGCGTTTTTTGCAAACTCTTCCTTATCATTTTTTTTGCCATCATCCAGTAAGTTGCCCAGGCTAAAGGGCACTTCAAATAACCGACGGCATTCGTTTTGGTTGCGATCGATGGCAGGCTGAATTTTCTCCGGAAAATAGCGGAAGAAAGCGTTAACTTACCAGTAATGAATATTAAGGGTTTCGTCTGTCTCTGTGGGTATCATAAGCGGACAAGTGCTGGGGCATCAGGCTGGCCGAATATGATACCTTGGTTGAGAAGGTAAGTTTGTATAGTTAAATTTTACAATGCGCCAGGCTTTGTCCGAAAATGATACTTAACCCGAAAAATTCATAAAAAAAGGCGAACCTTGCCCAACCCATTGATATAATGGGAGTTACGCCAATAACGCTTCGGAAGAAGCTAAACAAGGTTCGCCCATGTCCAATTCTATCCCAACTCAACTGCGCTTTCCTCCCTTTGCCGGCTTTACCGTGCGAGCTGATTTCGAGGGCGGAGCGTTGTCATCCGACTTTGGCCCCCTGCTGCTGCGCGGAGTGGACCAACAGATCGGCCTGGTTCATCGACTGGCCCAGGCCATCGACGACCGCCGTCACGCTTCTTATATCGACCACTCACTTTCCGATCTATTAACTCAGCGGATCTTCCAGATCGCCTGTGGCTATGCCGATGCCAATGACGCCAACACCCTGCGCCGTGACCCGATGTTCAAGCTCGGCACCGAACGCAAGCCGCTTGAACCAGAGCAGGATCTGGCCAGCGCACCGACCTTCTCGCGCCTGGAAAATGCCGTTAACACCCGCGACCTTTACCGTCTCGCCGAGGCCTTTGTAGAGCAGTTTGTCGCCAGCTACGCCAAGCCTCCAGAGATGATCGTGCTGGACATGGATCACTCCGAAGACCAGACCCACGGCCAACAGGAACTGGCGTTTTATAACCACCATTACCAGAGTCACTGCTACCTGCCACTGTTTCTGTTTGAAGGTCTGTCGGGCAAGTTCATTACCGCGGCACTGCGCCCCGGCAAACGCCCGACGGGGGCAGAGAACGCAATGATCCTCAAGCGGGTGCTCAAACGGCTGCGCCAGCATTGGCCCGAGACCCGCATCCTGCTGCGTGGTGATGCTCATTTCGCCAACGTGGAATTGATGCAACTGGCGCTCGACGATCCGTACACCGATTTTCTGTTCGGCCTGGCCGGCAACAGCCGTCTGAAAAAACTGGCCGAGCCACACCTGCAATCCACCCGGCGGCTGCACGATACCCGCTGCCATAACGCTCGCCTCGCGGAACAGGCCCCGCCGCAACGCTCGCGCACCTTCCACGAGATCGATTATCAGGCCCGTTCCTGGCCACAGGCGTTTCGCACTGTCCTGAAAGCCGAAACCATGGCCCTCGGCGATAACCCCCGCTTCGTCGTCACCTCCCTGGAAGAGTCAACCCCGGAAATACTGTACGCCGAGCTGTATTGCGCCCGGGGCCAGGACGAGAATTTCATCAAGATGATGAAAAACGACCTGGCCAGCGACCGCACCTCGGATTGCCGCTTTGCGGCCAACCACCTGCGCCTGTTTTTCTCCTGCGCCGCCTATGTGCTGCATCACGCCTTGCGCGCCGAACTGTTGCAAGGCACCGAGTTGTCCCAGGCCCAGCCCTCGACGGTCATCATCAAGCTGTTCAAGCTGGCCGTACGGGTGGTGCAGTACAAAGACCGCATCAAGCTCCACCTGCCAGGTAGCTGCCCGGTCAAGGCCCTTCTGCACACAGTCACCGAACGGTTATATCGCCTGCCTCGGCCCAGGTTAAAGGGGTACTAGGGATTTTCCCTCCTAAAAAGACATAATCCTCTACATCCCCCGTGGTTCCTGGCCTCCAGAGAGGCATCAACTTAGACATCTCCTCCATCTTCGGTAATCGGCCGCATTATTTCCTCGATATCGATCAGATTCTGTTCGAAGTCGAAGCTGTAAGTCCCATTCAGATTGATGTTATGCCAGGCTACCGGGGACACCCGCTTGGTAATTCCAAGCCTTTTTTCATCGCCAATGCGCTCAAAGTGAGTCAGCAAGCGGGTCAGTATCATTGAGTTGAAGTAAATGATAGCGTTGGTGAGCAACCTAGCGCACTCATTCCACAAGCTGATCTCATAATCCGACGAACCCCGGAACCGATTACCATTAATCGATGCGATGGCACGGCGTAACTGGTGGTAGGCCTCGCCTCGGTTTAACGCTCGCTGTACATAGCCCCGGAGGCTGGCATCGTCGATGTAGTCCAGTAAGTACATGGCTTTGATCATGCGGTTGTACTCGGTCAGAGCCTGTAATAAGGGGTGGTTTTTACTGTAGCCAGATAACTTGCGTACCAGGATAGCTTGAGTGGTACTCTTCTCCTGAAGCGAGACGGCAATACGCAGGATGGTATCCCAGTGCTCAATGATGAGGCCTGTTTTGATCGGCTTTTTTAAACTCAGTGTTACGCCCTGGTCTTTGTTTTCACTGACTTTGAACATCTCTTCAATGACCTTGCCGAACTGAGCGTATCTGGGGGCAAAGGTGTATCCAAACAGATCCAACAAGGCAAAGTTGACATGATTAACCCCATGGGTATCAGTCGATAGCACATCTGGCTGGATCTCTGATGTATTGCTTTGCAACAAGTCAAAGATATAGTGGGATTCATGTTCGTTCGAGCCAATCACCTTGGCGTTTAGCGCTGCGTGATTGGCGATCAAAGTGATGGCTGAGACTCCTTTGTTGGTGCCAAAATATTTTGAAGAGTACCGGGTTTTAAAGGTCTCCAGCCGACTCTCGAACTTTTGTCCATCAGCACTGGCGTGGATGAGATCTTCCTGGATATTGTAGTGTTTAAAGATGGCAAGCCTGGCGACCGAGTTATTGATTACGTCATTGGCATTGTTCAGCGTTTCCGGCCGCAGGTAATTGGCTTGGATACCTTTGAGCTGATCATAGGCGCGGTCGGAGATATTGGCCATGCCGTACAGCCCGTAATTGGTGCCGTTACCAATAATAACGGCCAACAGGTCATTCACATTCGCGCGGCCTTTCGACTGGACGGGTAGTACATGTTCAAAGTTATCCAGAAAGCCGGTCTCCTGATCCACGTAGCGCAGTACATCGGCGATATTAATGGGTTTTATCTGGTCAAAGAACGGGTTGTTCAGCATACTTTTGACGCTGGTGGATGGCAGTCGCCACTTTGTTTTGCCGGTGCGATTGCGCAGGATGACGTTTTGGTTGTCACCGTTATCGATGCGCCGACTGACCTGTTGTAGTTTATTGTTGAGATCACAGGATAACGTCTCGATTAGTTTGCTGGGTTTCGCCGTCAGGCGGGGCAACATGGATTGTTGGATCAGCGTCTTTTTGCCTTTCCAGCGCTCATTGCTGACCAAATCATCCTGGAGCGAGCGGAACTTAATGACGGTTGGGAGATAGAGCTGTCCATTCAGCTTGTTTGGAATCTGTAAATAGAGCAACCATTCAAAACGATCCGGCAGGATGTTGCCCTCCTCATCAACAAGGTACTCCTTTTGTTTGGGCTGAATTAGCCGTCGGTCCATGGTTTGGAGAATAGCGCCAGTGGATAACTCGTCCTTAGTAGTGGCCAGCTGTGTAGCCAGGGCCTGCGTTTTCTCGGTAGCCTGGAAGGCTAGACACAGAAAGAGTGGCCGCAGAACCTTCTCTAACAGCGATTTTTGTTGGTCATAGTATTCCCAGTGATAATCATCAAGCGCTCGTTTTTGCTTACTGAGGTACAGACACAATGACTCGATATCCCGACTTTTAAGCAGCTTTTGAGCCTTCCGTTTTACAGCACCAAAAGGCTGTTTTTCATCGATTGAGTCATCAATAAAAAGATGGAGTAATTCCGCGGCCTTGCTGATATTGGCCGCAGCGCCTTCCCAGTCCCGGTAGGCCGCATCTTTCGCGTACAATTTTGCCTGCTCATGGACTTTCCGAGTGTGGTAGACAAAACCGTCGGCCAGACGCTCACTATTTTGCTCGGCACGTTCCTGCAGATAGCACAGTAAATATAGCTGTTGAATAGCTCGGTCAAAACGCTTGATCTTACTTCCATAATAATCAACCATCGAAGCAAAGTGCTGTTGGTTTTTTATTGAGAGCGACAAGGCTTTAACCACGGTGTTAACTTCACTCATCCAAGGCTCGATTAATCGTTTCACCTTGAGCTCCTTTTCCAGTTCCGTAGGAGTAAAGTTCTTGGCAGACAACCTCAATTTAGACAGAGGCAATGCCCCTTTTCCGTCCACCAAGTTTGCGAGCTCAGTCGACAACCTCCCTGATAACTGGTTTTGCAGCGAAGCAGTAATACGCTCTCGTTCCTGTTTCATCGCCTGGCTTACCACGGTCTGCATCACCGTGTATTTGGGAATTGCAATACGACGCAGTGATAAATACTCGGTGGTTGCATCGAACAAATACCGGGGTTCAACCCACGACTTAGCTGTTTGCTGTAAGTGAGTGATTAAGGAACCTCGATCCTGTCTATCCCGCCATTTTTGATAGTTCAGGAGGTCAAATATTTTCTGGTATAGGCGATCCTTTTGCTTTTGATCCAACGAGAAGCGCCTGATACCGGGACCAGGCAGCTGTTCTTTGGCGATAAAGCGTAGATCCTCTTCAACATCACCAAAACTTGGACTCAGAACCACAGGCCTTGACTTGAAGTAGCCTAGCAGTGCCACAAAAAAGCAGCGATGAGCCCGGTTACGGATAGAGTTGGCGGCCTTGGCTTCCTGGTCATTCAGGGCAAAGTAGAATCGACGTTCTTCGAGGGTGAAACTGGGAGGGCTGTATAAATCATTGATTTCTGACGCGATGAGGATCTGGAGTCGCTTCTGGATTGCCATATCTGGTGCCTAAAAAGCCCAGCATCATACCCGAATGGGGCAAAATATGGTTTAGTCGAAGTTGATGCCTCTCTGGAGGCCAGGAACCACGGGGGATGTAGAGGATTATGTCTTTTTAGGAGGGAAAATCCCTAGTACCCCACAGTGGAAATGCGCATCGACCTGAATAACCCGCAGGATTTTTACACCAACGGTTTCCCCACCGACCTGCGCATTCAGGACGACGGCCATATCGATATGAGCCTGTTCCCCCGCACCGATCACAATCTTACCCGCATTTACGTGGAAGAAACCGAGGCCAGAATCAAGGGCTACACCACCAGTATGCCGGTGTACCTGCCCTTTACCGGTCCGCTGGATGTGAGCCGCTTGCCCCGGCAGGACACTGCCTACCTGGCAGACGATTCCCCCATACAACTGGTGGATGTGGATCCCCTGTCCGAGGATTATGGCCGGCGCTTTCCCCTGAAAATCTCCATGACCTGGCAGGACGACAGCTACCGCCCCAAACACCTGCTACAGGTGCTGCCCACCCTGGGGATTAATCTGAAGCCCAAAAACACCTACGCCCTGATCGTGACCGACAAGATTCCGGTAAAAGATAACTACAGCCTGAAACAGAACCCGATACTGCAAAAACTGCTAACCCAGGAAACCATCGGCGGCGAAGTCACCTACAAGGCCCTGCACGTGTTTGCCCCGTTAAGGGACTGGCTGTTTGCCAGCGATTTCGACAGCAGCGAGATTATCGGCGCCACCGTATGGACCACCGGCGACCCCACCGAAGGCCTGTTTAAAGCAGCCGATGCCATTTCACAATGGTCCACCCCGTTGCCGCAAAACCTGGAATTACTCACTGAATTTGACGACTACTGTGTGATCCAGGGCCAGTGGCAGGTGCCGGGCTTTCAGAAAGGCACCACACCTTACGCTTATCCCCGGTACGGTGGTGATATTGAATGGCAGGCCAACGGCGCCCCCAAAATCCAGTATCAGCGTGAAGCGCCCTTTGTGGTAACCATTCCCAAACAAACCATGCCGGATAGCGGATACCCGCTGATGATGTATAACCACGGCACCGGCGGCGATGCCATTCAAGTATTTACCCGGGGGCAGGAAGATGCCGCCGGCAACCTGGATATTGGCGGCGGACCTTCGCGAATTGCCGCATCACGGGGCTGGGCCAGTTCCGGCATGGGCGGCCATTTAAGTTTTGATCATCTTGGGATTCTGGGCACACTGGATGGCTACATCGCCTACAACTTTCTGAACCCGGTGGCCTGGCTGGGCAACATGCAGCAAATGGTGCTGGAGCGGGTTTATTTCCGGCGTTTTCTGAATGCCTTACGGATTCCTCCCCACCTGTGCCCGGGTGCGGATACAGCAGATAGTTTTCATTTCGACACCAACCGCCAGGTGATTATGGGGCACTCCCTTGGCAGCTACCTGACCGGTATTCAAACCGCCATTGATCCCGAACCCTATCAGGGCTCCATACTGAGCGGCGCCGGCGGCAGCTGGATCGAATTTGCGTTCGGCCCCACCGACCCCATTCACCTGCAGTTTTTTGCCGAGCTGTTTGCCCTGAACCTTTCCCCCATCGAACATATGGACCTGTGGCACCCCATTCCCATGCTGGCAGAACTGCTGGTAGGCGGCGCCAATAACATCCTGTACACCGACAGAATTCTGCGTCACCCCACCAAAACCCCACCCCATGTACTGGTGATTGAAGGCCACAACGATCATCAGGTGCCCGAGAATATTCAGCGCCCTTTGCTGGCGTCTTTAGGTGTGGACCTGGGGGGTGAAGATGTCGGTAACAGCGCTGCCGATACTGTGTTTCATCACATGGCCATTGGCGGCGCGCAGCAGCTGGCGCTACCGGTAAGCAATAATCAATGGATTCCCGGCCATGGCAGCCGCACCGCCATTGCCGTGCGCCATGCAGAAGACGAAGCCACCGAACTGGACGGCCACTACGTTACCTTCCAGCTGGAAAGCACCAAACACCAGTACGGCTGCTTTCTTGAAAACCTGAAAGACAATAAAGCCCCGGTCATCGTCAGCGGCCATCAGTGGGATGGCAGCTGTTATTAACCCCTGATTTTTACGACCTTACTCCCAATTGCAACTCCATCACATAGTTACTGCCGGTGTCGTTAAAGGTAATTACCGTACGGCCCCGGCCATTGGGTTGCAGGCCTTTCTTAAGGGCAGCCCGGTGCATCTGGAACCACAGGGCCCGGGTGAACTTTTCCGTTAACGGCACCCGTATGGTCAGGCAATGAAACTCGTCCAGCTCCCGGAATCCATAAACCTCAGACGGCTGCGGCTCGCCATCCAGGGGAAACCCCACCTGCATGTTCACCACGTCGGTCGCATTGCCGGACAGATTATCCATCACATGAGTTAAGGGGCCGATAATATTCACCCCTTTTTGAGGCCCTATGGATTGCAACAAGGCGCCGGCCACTTCCCGGGTTTTCTCTTCCAGCTCCCGCTTGTTAACGTTCACCGGCTGGTAGGCGTAACGGAGCGAGGGAATGGTTTTAATCACCACCGGGTATTCGCCCACCGCCAGACCATCCTCGGTTTCGCTGACATGTTTTACGCGATCCTGACAGCCGGGCAGCGCCAGAAGCAGCATCAGCAGGGCGGCCAGCTTGGCGGTGACCCTAACGCTCTTTCTGTTTTTATCCCTTTTCATGACTTATCCACCTTACTTATGCATCTTGATTACTTAGCCTGAACACCCAGCTTGCTTTTAGCCTAACCTGCTTTTGGCAGAATTCAATGCCGCCATTGCTTTTGCCCGGCCACAGGCGTATTTTAGAACGATCACTTTAATACTGAACAACCCGGGACACCCGAGCAAGACATGGCCAGACCAAAATCCTTCAACGAAACCCAGGTACTTACCCAAATGATGGAAGTTTTCTGGCGCCAGGGTTATGCAGCCACCTTCATGCGCCACCTGGAAAAAGCCAGCGGCCTCACCGCCGGCAGCATTTACCATGAGTTCGGCAGTAAAAAAGCCCTGTTTGAACGCACCCTGAGTTTTTATATCAATACCGTGATCGGCTGGCGCGTTGAAAAATACCTGACCGAACCGGCCAACCCCATCGAAGGTATTCGCGAATTCCTGGTAACCACCTTTAAAGGCGTACCCCAGCCCTACCGACAGCAGGCCTGCCTGCTGGTGAATACCGCAGCGGAGCTGGGGCAAAGCGATCCGGACATCGGCCGGATCGTTAACCGGGGCATGCGGCGGATTGAAACCGCCATGGCGCAGTTGTTGGCACAGGCAGCAGAGCAGCAGCTGATTAACCCTGATCTGGATACAGAGCTGGCGGCACGCCATATCAGCCTGTTAATGCCCGGCCTTTTGATTGCCGCCCGCAACCAGGCAAAAGACAGTGATCTGGAAAGCGTTGTGAATTTTCACCTGTCCCGCATGCTGACTTAAATTTTTTTGCCCATTTTTAGAACGTTCGTTATAAAACAAGCCATACACTAACGATACACAAGGAGCCTTTACCCATGATCGATTACGTCAGAACCCCGGAAGAACGCTTTAAAAACCTGCCCAACTACCCCTTTGAACCCAACTATGTCGAGGTCGGAGGACTGCGCCTGCATTACGTGGATGAAGGCCCCAAAACCGCCGACCCGGTATTAATGCTGCACGGCGAACCCAACTGGTCCTATCTTTACCGGCATATGATTCCCATCTGTGCCGCCGCCGGCCACCGGGTGATTGCGCCAGACCTGATCGGCTTTGGCAAATCCGACAAGCCCACCGATATCAAAGCCTACAGCTACCAGACTCACATGGACTGGATGACGTCCTTTATCGAACAACTGGACCTGACCAACATTACCCTGGTGTGCCAGGACTGGGGCTCCCTGATCGGCTTGCGCCTGGCGGCAGAAAATGAAGCCCGTTTTAAAGCCATTGTGGTGGGCAACGGCATGCTGCCCACCGGCGAACAGAAAATATCGCAGGCATTCAAGATCTGGAAAACCTTTGCCCTGAACAGTCCCTGGTTTCCCATTGGCAAAATCATCGAATTCGGCAGCTTCAAATCCCTGAGCAAGGATGAGCTCAAGGCCTATAACGCCCCCTTCCCCAGCGCCAGATACAAGGCCGGCGCCCGGGCATTTCCGGCACTGGTACCGGTATCCCCGGACAACCCAGCCTGCGACGCCAACAAGGCCGCATGGAAAGTGCTGGACCAGTGGCAAAAACCTTTCCTGACCACCTTCAGCAATGGCGACCCCATTACCCGCGGCGGCGACAAATACATGCAGGAACGGGTTCCCGGCGCCAAAGGCATGCCCCATGTCACCCTGAAAGGCGGACACTTTTTGCAGGAAGACTCCGGCACCGAGTTTGCCCAGGCAGTAAATCAACTGCTGGCTTCTATGGCCCCCTGAAACCGCACCACCAAAGCAGATTTACAGGCCAACCCCACAACCAATGGGAATTTGCCTGCCGCGCGGCACTCATCCGCCGCGTGGCAGCCTGGAATATGTGCCGACTGATTCCAACCACTGCTTTAACATTAAAAACAGCCACTTACACGCTTGTTTAAGCGTTCGCGCTGCAGGTTCTTAACCCCACGCCCCACCCGCACAGATAATCTTTAGATTAGGCCGCAACAGCCACTCTGCATTCGGCGTAAACCCTGTTAAAACCAGCAACTTATCTATACTGAATAGATCGGACACCAGAGGCGACATTGCGCGATTGTGACGGCATTCAAGCACACCACCTTCCTACATTTTGTTCTGTTGATTTCCTGCCTGTGGGCGGGCGTTGCCCATAGTGGACTAGCGGGGGCATTTGAACAGAAACTTACGGTTTCGCCTTCGCGGATCCACCTCAAACCGTAAATTCCTGTGCAATCTTCCCCTGCCCATTTCATGGCTGTGGGTTGAGATCGAGCGGATATTTCTTTAAATCCAGATAATCCCAGTTATTGCGGCATACCCAATTCATCACGGTTCCCGGTGGATCCGGGTTCTTGGTAAAGGTCTTCACTGCGCTTTCATACTGTTCTAAAGAACAACTGTCCTCACCAAACTGTTCCTGGTTGGTGCGCAGCCCGGCTAAGTCGTGGGCCTCGAATTGGGAGCGAAAGGCGGTGACGGTTTGATCCGGATTAATGGCGAAGAAAAAGTAGTCCTGGGTATCCAGCATGGTTTCAATAACGGCCTGAATGATCGGATTACCGGCAGGAACCAAACCGTGATACGTGGCATGGCCATAGAATTCAAACCCAAAGTGAAGCACCTTGTACTGGCTTGTGCCAAGAACTGAGTGGCCAAAGTTCATACCTTGCTGTGTTACCTGGCTCGGAATTGGAATCTCAGGTCGTACCGCTATGAAACCGCATTTTTCTTTCCGATCTTCCACGTATCCCAATGCGAAACAAGGTGCTTGCGCAGCCATAAGATCGTGGATCAACAGTTGATTGACTATCAGTCGTGGCAGATAGTTGTGGACTTCGCCCATTTATTTCGCTTCCTCTTGTGTCGGCCTTTAGGGCTGACGCTATGTCATTGATAAATATAGTCATAATCCGACTTTAACTACTTTTTTGTTCGCCAGAATCTTGTTCGATAAAGTAGGTGCCATTGGGCAACACATGCTTGTATGGCAGCAGAGATATGTGAGCCAGCAGATCGTCATCCACAGTCTCACCCTGCTTTCGCAGTTCATCGACGATGTTGCTGATCCTGGAAGTGTTCCAGTACAGAATGGCATTAGACACCAGGCTTAATGCGCTGGCCTTGTTCATGATCTCCAAGTAGTCACCGGTAGTGAATTCACCCTGGTTAGCAAAGAAGATCCAGCGCGGCAGGTTGTGGCGGTATTCGCCTTTATTAAGCTGGAGCTGGACTGTGCGGCGCAAATCCTTGTCGGTGATGTAGCGCAGGATGTATTCGGTTTTGATGATCCTGCCCAGGTTGGTGAAGGCCTTCGCCAGCCGATCAGAGGGAAAGCTGTTAGTCAGCCGCTCCACAATCACGTGTGCAGGTGCCGTGCGCTCCTTTAACGATGTGGCTACGTGGATCATTTCGTCCCACTGTTCTTCAACGATATCCAGATCGGCCGTCTTGTTCAGTAAGGGCGTGAATACGCCGTAATTGACGTTACGCTCTACCCGGTAAAGCTGCTGATCCTTGAGGTCGCGGATCCGGGGCATGAAGTAATAACCGAGCAAATAGCACAGAGCAAAGATGATTTCGGTGTAGCCATGGGTATCGGTGGTATGCTCCCGGATCTTCAGGATGGTGTTGTTTTCCAACAGGCCATCGAGTACATACAAAGCTTCCCTGGGATTACAGGAAATGGCTTTGGTGCTGTACACCGAGTATTGATCGGACACATGGGTGTAGATGCCAATCGCTTTTTCGTAGTAGCCATAATACCGAGGATAATACGCTGCCAACAGGCTATCGGCCCGGATTCGGAAACGCTGCGCGTCGGATGACGATACCTGACCGGATCCGTGCACCTCACTGAATGGCAGTTGGTGGTGCTGGTTCACGATCTCGGCACTGGCCGCTGTGATGGTTTCCTCGCGCACGTAAAACTGCAACACATGGCGCAGCATGTCCACAGTCACGTCATCAACACTTGCGCTCATGGCCACAACACGGGGTACTAGGGATTTTCCCGCGTAAACGGACAAAAACCGCTGGAGCCCGTGTCATTCCTGGCCTCCCAGAGGGGGTTACTTCTCATTTCCTTACCGTTTTGGAGTATTTTGGCTAAAATCACTGCCTTTGGGCATTGATCATGGCCACCGAAAAACGTATCAAAATCCTAACCGAGACGGAGATTTCTGAGCTGTTCGGTCCCCCCACTCTGAATTCGAATGATCAACGTTTCTTCTTCGCACTCAATGACGCTGAATTAGCAGAGTGTAAAAGGATCCGCGAGCGCGATCACAGGTGCATGTTTGTTGTGCTGCTGGGGTACTTCAAAGTAAAGCCCATCGTGTTGAGCCCCGGCTACCATCAAATTAAGCAGGACCTCAAGTATGTGTGTTCCGAAGTCATTCCTGGTCCTGGCCTCCGGCCCTTCAACCTTACTCAGAAGACCCGAGTTCGGATTTACCAACGCATTTTCAAACTGACCGGCCATCAGCGCTGGCTGAATAAAAGTCACCGTTCAGCGTTGATAACGGATCTAAATGAGCATGCACGGGCATGGAGTCAACCAAGATCCCTATTCGACAGGGCTATAGAATACTTGTCAGCACAAAATATCGCCATACCGGGGTATACGGTTCTGCAGGACTTGATCAGTGACGTTGTGGGCGTCACAAGCGATCAGTTTGCCCGTACACTTGAGAAACTCTTATCTGCGGACTTGGCAAAGATGTTATCTGAACTTGTCAATGGTAATAACTCCTTAACCCTGCGGCAGTTGCGTCAATCGGCCAAAAACTTCACGGGAACAGAGCTGGAGAAGGAGCTTGCTGTGCATCGCCACATCCAGCCTTGGATGCAGGAAGTGGATGAGGTATTGAGCACGTTATCTCTATCCTTGAAAAATCAGCAACACTTTTCTGAGCGGGTGGATTACTACGGTGCCAAGCTTAAACGCCAGTCTATTGGTAATCAGCGTCTCTATCTGTTGTGTTATTTGCAATCCCGCTGGTTGCAGGCACTGGAGCGCATAGCCGATGGTTTTGTTCATCATGTTCGGCAGATAAAACAAAAAGCCAAGGCTCATGCGCAGGAAGCGGTTTATCAAGACTGGCAAAAAGCCGCTAAAAATGTCAGCAAGGCGGCAGAAGTGCTGCACCTGTTCATTGATGACAGCATCGATCAACAGCAGCCTTTTGGGACGGTAAAGCAGAAAGCGCTGAGGCTTCTTGCGGAGAAAGAGCTTGAATCCGTTTGTCTGTTTCTGAATGAGCAAAAGCGTTCCGTTGAGGAAGCTACGTGGCAGTATTATGACCAGAGAGATAGCTTAAGGGAAGGGTTGCTCCGCCAGCTGTTTCTTTGCCTGCACTTTGAAGGCAGTGCGGGCACTCAACGCCTAGCAGGAGTGCTGGATCATGCTCAACTTGATCTCTCAGCCCGAAGAATGATCTCAAAGGCAAATATAGACAGCCGACTGCCAGCCAAGAAACTATTACCGCTCTTGCAGGACGAGGACGATAACATTAACCCAGGCCGCTACGAGTGGTACCTGTACTTACAGATCCCCGACCGGTTGAATGGCCAACTGACTTTGCCGAATGTCGTTAAATACCGGGCATTGGAGGCTGATCTGGTAAGTCGAGCGCGCTGGCGAAGGGATAAGACAAAGTTGCTAGAGCAAACCCAGCTGCCAAAGTTGTCCGCCGAACCGAATAAGCTGATTGAGCAAATGAACAGGGATCTGGAGATCCGTTTGCATGAAGTCAGTGAATATCTGGAA
>TARA_R100000655_G_scaffold39967_1_pt1 | contig 51126 bp, 37 predicted proteins | sample TARA_R100000655 | Tara Oceans TARA_R100000655 (sample SAMEA2622497) | marine metagenome | biome: marine biome (ENVO:00000447); feature: deep chlorophyll maximum layer (ENVO:xxxxxxxx); material: "saline water (ENVO:00002010), including plankton (ENVO:xxxxxxxx)" | depth 90 m
AAAAAAGTGGGGGAAAGAGATACGACATACAAAGGGAAATTCAGCAGCTAGTATCCATCCAAGAGAAAAGCGCTCAGGAGGCTGGTGAGTTGTGCTTCACCTCCAGGCTGCTTATCCAAGCCACAATCCCTCATAGCGAACCTAAGTCGAACGAATGGGTACGCACCAATGGAAACCTAACTCTCACCATGCTTGCCCCGTCATCGGTAGGCCTGCCCTTTGGATGGTATGCCCGCTTGATCTTGATCTGGATTACCACTCAGGCATCCAGGAACAAATCTCGGCTGGATAGGGGGTATATCAGCGAAGAGGAGGCCCGTACGCTTGATCTAGGCCCTTCCTTGCGCCGATTCATGTTAAGTCTGGGGCTGAAAGTATCAGGAGGTGAAAACGGGTCGATAAACCCTTTTCGTGAACAGATGAATCGGTTGTTCAAAACCACCATCAGCGTAACTTACATAGAGTGCAGCGAAGACACCGAGTATATGGTAGAGAGAGATACAGGGGGGCGAGTATCCAACGAATCATGTATTTGGTGGAGCATGAAAAATAAGCCAGAGCATGACCTGTCATTTAATTCATGGGTCGAATTGTCGCCCAAGTTCTTTGATATGGTTACAAAAAAACCGGTGCCACTTGATATGCGGCTTATTCGCTTTATTAAACGCTCTCCTATGGGGCTAGATATATATTTCTGGGCCACCCATCGGGTTAGTTACCTGAAACGGGAAACCTGCATTCACTGGCCCGATTTGAAGGCCCAGTTTGGAACAGGCTACCCAGACACAACCCGAGGCCTGCAAGATTTTAAAAGTAACTTTCGGGAAGGGTTAACCAAAGTTAAGACCATCTGGCCGGGACTGGACGCCACACCAACAAAAAAGGGATTGCTGTTGAAACCCTGCGCCCCGCAGGTGAGCCGCAAGCAGCTATCTCTCCGGGGATAAGAAGCGCGCGTGTAGATAACCCTGTGGACACGAAAAGTTATACACGCATGTTTACTCTCATTTTTGGGCGGACAGCTGCGCATGTTTACTCTCATCATGCGCATATTCACTCTCATTTATGCGCATGTTCACTCTCACCCATCCCCCCTGAGTCCAGTAACTGTGCAGGTTTCAGCGGTTGCCCTGTACTTGCCTGTACGTCTTTCCTATATAAAAAGATCTTACCTGTAGTGGTACGGCTGAAAATGTGGACAACCCGTCAACGCATAAATCAAAACGAGCCTCCACACCAGCTTCTGCCATTCGCACGTAAGTGCTTTCCGGAAGACTAGTAATCACAAAAGCTGCCAGGGTGACTAACGTTCAGCGTGCTTGAAAGACAGCCAAGGGAATCCCGAAAATGCTCCAATCTTGGCGTCAGACTGTCAGCGCAGCTGACACATTCCCATCTTTAGCGGCTAAAATGAGTGCTCCCAAGTACCACTGTAGCGGAGGGAAAAATGAGCGACAGACCACCACTCCACTCTGATCTTGGGCCAAGGCGGCTCACCGAGCAGGAAATCGAAGCACGTCGAGAAGAAACAAAACACGACCTCAAAAGGATGCAAGAAAGGCTGCGGCTTCGGAAAGCCAAAAAAGACAAATAGCCCTTCTAACATAAATACAGAGCGATACTGATCGCACGAGGATCCTTTAGCGGCTAAAGGTTTTTTGAACACTGGACGAAAGGAACAAGACATGACGTCAAATTCAGCATCAGGATCAGATCAAGGCCCCAGAAAACTGACACAAGAAGAAATTAAAGATCTGCGACGAGAGATGCAAAGGGACGGGCTTTGGGCCAAGAACAAGCCGCGAAAACAGCGTGAAAGAAGAGCCAAACTCAAATAATCCTACAAGGATGACCTCGCCAGAAACGCTGCCACAACGCTTTTACTCTGCTTCCAGACCACTATTTTTACTCCTCCAAATGCTTTTATAGCGATTTTCAGCATCATTAATTACGCCCACTTTCGCCAAATTACTAAGACAATAAAAAATCTCTTATTTTGGCTTTAAAAAAGCAAATAAAAAGCGATACGATCGCACTGCAAATCGTTTTAAAAGTGTTTTTTATTAGGGCAGGACAGGTGAAGTAGGCCCACCGGGACAAGCCCGGCGAACCACTTCACAATCCTTATTCGCACAAGTGCTCAACGGGTCCTGCTCTGCGAGGCAAAGGCTACCGCCGAAAGAGATAATGATGACTGGATCGCCAACTCGAAAAGGCACCACACCCATTAAGGTATGGGTGTTGCCTGATGAAAAAGGTGACATTGTGAATAAAGCAAAGTCCGCGGGCCTTAGCGCTTCCGCCTATTTACGAAATGTCGGAATGGGTGCGCCAGTAACAGGCATAGCTGACAAGGAAGCAGTAATGGAGCTGGTGAAGATCAATGCCGATTTAGGCCGAATTGGCGGCTTGCTGAAAATGTGGCTCACCAATGACGAGAAGCTGGAACTTGAGGGGCACAGCTCAGCCAGACTCGAAAGCGTCATTCTGGCTGCTCTTAGGGATACGAAAGCCATTCAGGCCCTGCTCTACCAAAAAGCCTCCGCGCTAAAATTTTAGCGGCTAAAGTTCTCATGATCAGCAAACGGGTCACCATGAACCACGGCGGCAAGAGCAGCTTCAGCAGGCTGACCAACTATTTGCTCAATTCCCAGGGCAAGGAATTCAGGGTCGGTTCCATCTCGATCACTAACTGCCGCTCAGAAACCCCGGAGTGGGCTGCCCTGGAGATTGAGACCACTCAGAGCCTCAACCAAAGAGCTACAGGCGATAAAACCTACCACCTGATTATTTCTTTTCCCGAGGGAGAGACACCAAAAACAGAGACCTTGAAGAGCATAGAAACCGATATGTGTAACGCACTGGGCTATGGCGAGCACCAGCGAATAAGCGTCGCCCACCAAGACACAGATAACTTCCATATCCACCTTGCGATCAACAAAATTCATCCTGTACGCCTGACCATGCATGAGCCATATCGCGACTACAGGATTCGGGATAACGTCTGCTTAGCGCTAGAGAAAAAGCATAGCCTGCAGCCAGATAATCACAAAAAGAAGCGCTCGCTGGCTGAGGGCCAGGCACAAGATATGGAGAACATGAGCGGTCGGGAAAGCCTGTTGAGCTGGGTTCGCAAGCACTGTGCGGAAGCGGTGAAGGAAGCAGAAACCTGGCAGCAGCTCCATGAAGCCATAGCGAAATACGATATAAAGCTAGTACCGCAAGGGGCAGGCCTGGTATTTAAATCGGGATCAGGGATAGCTCTGAAAGCCAGCACCGTCAGTCGTGATTTCTCAAAAGCAAAGCTTGAGAAAAGGCTTGGCGGCTACCGCGCCATTGAAGGACAAGCCCCCAAACCAGTGTTTGAGTATCGAGGCGAGCCGGTCCAGAGAGGCTCATATTCAGCAGAATTGTTCGCTGAATACAGTAAATCCAAATCGGAAGGGCGAGCCTTACAAAGCCAAGCCATCAAAGGAGCGATCAACAAAAGAGAAAAGTTAATTGCCACTGCCAGGCGTTCTGCCAACCTGAAGCGCCAGGCACTTAGAACTTTGGCCAGTGGGCGAACCGCAAAACGCCTAGTGTATATGAGGATCAACCGCTCACTTCAAAACGAGATCAACCGCATCCGTGAGGAATACGCTAGAGAGCGGAATAAAATCAAGAGTCGACACCTTCTTCCAAGCTGGAACGATTGGCTAAGAAATCAGGCAAAACAGGGTAACGATGAGGCACTGCAAGTGCTGAGATCACAGCGATCCAAGCCATCTCAGGGGAATAGTATCGGCCAACCTCAGCACAAAAAAGGCAACCAGACGTCAGGAATCCGAGCCGATGGGGTCACCAGGAAGGGCACCATTATTTACCAGATCCATGGGCAAGCTGTACGTGACGATGGCGAGAAATTGATATTACCGCCGCAGCCGAAGGAGGAGACGCTTATTGCGACGCTTTCTCTAGCCAAGACCAAGTATGGGAAGAACCTCGAGTTATCGGGTGACCCTGTATTCCGTTCTCTAATAGCAAAAATAGCAGGCAAAAATTCTATGGATGTAAATTTCACCGGCATACATTCACGAAAGGCCATGCTGAATTCCGATCCGAATAAGCGTCATAAAGCTAAACAAAAGCGAATAATCCTACGTTAAATTTTAGCGGCTAAAATTAACCCTTTCGCAATAACTCTAATATCGTGCATAACCTCAAAGAAATATCACCACTATCTCTGATAGCATCCCGGCATCCTGATTAAAATCGGTGCAACCATGAATAAAACTTTTATTGCATCTCTTCTCATATTGCTCTCATTCAATTCTGCCAATGCTGGAATCGCCACCATCGACGTGACCAACATCATCCAGACCACGTTGTCCTCGATTGAAAATATGTCCCAGACGGCAAAGCAGATCGAGGAGTACCGGACTCAGTTGCTGCAGCTTGAGGATCAGATCAAGAACACCACGGGTGTGAATGACTATCTGTGGGATCAGACCGATTCCACGATCAACCAGCTTATCAATGCCACTGACGCCATTAAGGTGTATTCCCAGCAGGCCGGCAGCCTCGATGCCTGGCTGGACAAATTCGGTGGCGACCTGGGCGAGTACCGCAACATCAACTGCTTCGAGGAAGACGGTTGCCGGGGCACCTATGACGATCTGTACGCCGCCGGCACCAGCACCCAGAAAGCGGCCAACGATAAGGCCCTGGTGGGCGTTCAGATGCAGCAGGATCAGCTAGAGCAGGATGCCCAGCAGCTGCGTCAGCTACAGAACCAGGCGCAAAATCCGGCGGGCCGTTTGGCAGCCCTGGAATACGCCAATCAGTTTGCCAGTCAGCAGTCAGCCCAGCTTCTGCAGATTCGCTCCCTGATGGCGCAACAGAATCAAGCCCTGGTGGCCCGTATGCAGGCAAAAAACAGCCGGGAAGCACTGCAGAAAGCGAGTTCAGAAAACCTCAGAAAAGGCGAGTTCAAAGAAAGTAGCGGTGAAGGATTCACCGTCAAATGAAGCCGTAAGAAAAAACAACATGAAGGAGCAACAATGAAATCAGTCAAAATCCCACCTCTTGTGGCAACAGCCTCTTTGGCCATCTTTCTTTCTGGATGTTTCGAGGAAAAGATGCCCGAAGTGAACGACACCAACTGCAAGCTGGAAAACATCAAGAAGCTGGAAAGCAGATCAATGCAACAAGAGTTTTCTAGCAAATGCCTGCGCCGGGGCACCTTTAAGAAAAGCTCCGGCGAGGGATTCACCGTTAAGTAAGCAGCAACAGGAATAAGGCGACCATGAGCATTTGGGAAAAGATTAACAGTTGGCAGTTGAAGATCATGACTTCAGCCATGCTTCTCATAGCCAGCAGCGGGGCTCAAGCAGCTATCGATAACTCTGATGTGTCGGAGCAAATAATGAGGGCTTTCCGTGACAACGCCGGCACCTGGGCCTCCGTTATCACGGATCGGGCAAGCTGGCTGTTCTGGTGCCTGGTCGCCATCTCCATGATCTTCACCTTCGGCTTTATGGCCTTACGCCAGGCAGACATCGGGGAATTCTTCGCCGAATTTATCCGGTTCACTGTCTATGTTGGCTTCTACTACTGGTTACTTCTCAACGGCCCGGATATGGCGGGTGATATTATCCTCAGCCTTCAAAAAGTGGGAGGCACTGCTAGCGGATTAGGCCCTGAATTCAGGCCAGGAAACGTAATGGATATCGGCTTTGAGATATTCTTTCGGATTATAGACGACAGTAGCATCTGGAGTATGGGGGAAACCCTCTGCGCACTTATCCTGGGCCTGGTGATCCTTGCGATGATGTGCCTTATTGCGGCCAACATGATTATCTTGCTCTGCAGCTCATGGATTCTCTTGTATGCCGGCGTCTTCTTCCTGGGCTTTGGAGGCTCACGGTGGACAAGCGACATTGCCATCAACTACTTCAAAACTGTTCTAGGTGTCGCAGCCAGCATCATGACCATGGTGCTAATCATTGGTATAGGAAACAGCATCCTAAATGATTACTACCAAAACCTTTCTGACGGAATTCATTTAAAGGAGCTTACTGTCGTTGCCGTCGTTTCAGCCATCTTGATGCTATTGGTCAGCAAGGTTCCCCAGATGGTAGCCGGCATCATCAACGGTTCCAGCATCAGCGGGCCGGGAGGCTTCGGTGCCGGCGCTGCCATGGGCGCCGTGGCACTTGGTGGGGCTGCCGTTGCAACAGGCGGCGCGGCAGCAATGGCCGGTGCAAAACAGGCCTTTGGCGGTGCTTCAGCTCTGAATGCGGCCTTCAAACAAGCAAATGCCAACATGTCATCAGGGCAAGGAGCTTTCAAAAGCGCCTCAGTTGGCGCAGGAAGTGGCGGCAACAAGACATCGAGCTTTGCTGCGGCTATGAACACTGGGGCCAACTATATGAGCGATGTTGCGGCCAACCTGGGCAAAGGCACAGCGAAAGCCGCGAAAGAAGGGATTAGCAACCGCATGGAAAGTGCGCGTGAATCCCTGTCCAACACCGCAGGCGGCAAGATCGCCTCGGCTATCCGGGAACAAGAGGCCTCACAGAACGCCAGTGAAGCCCAGACCGATACCGGCAACAGTCATGCCGGCTCGGACGTTCCTGATTCTAAGCACGACGAAGTAAATAACTTTGTTAATAAAGTTTGATCGCACCATGGAGATTCGCCTGCTCTCCGATCAGCAGAGGGGAAGTCCATGTTATTTGCTTGCTAACGTCCCCACGAAGCCTGGAACCAAGGAAAAATGGACTCAGAGGCAAGCTACAGGAGCTACGGAGCTAGACATACATTGCCCCACTGGCCAATGTCTCTTTGAACTGATCATGTCTTCCTTCTCGTTGCAGCGTTCTCACCTGCCATAGAAAGAAAGAACGCACCTTCCCGCTCATCCCAAGCGGTTTCTCACGGTAAATAGTGCCTCGCGAAGTAAGAGCTGTACCGCAGTTGCCGCTGAACTGCATTGGACGCACGGCTCCCCAGCCCGCATTCCAATAGCAAAGGTCCGCAATAACGCGAGTGTCAACTTTGACTTCCAGACCCCCGTCACGAGGCAAAAGCTCAGCCATACAAGAGGCCGGTTGCGTAGGCAGAAAGAGCCGTCCCGGATACAGATCGTGTTGAAGATAGCCCAAGCGCTCAAGACCAAGCGGGACTGCAAGTGGCCAAGCCTTGCACTTCATATCTATTAATCCGTCAAGGTTAGGTAATGCCAAGAGGCTCGTCGTGCTTAGTGACCCTGGAGTTGAACTGGGAAGCATTCGCCCAGAAGTCCAAAAATCATCCAGGTGTGCAGACACCTCAGAATCGGCAATGTGGCTGTCAGCTGATTGCAACCATCGAACAACGGAAACCTCTACACAACGCTCCATCGACATTACAATTGGCGAACTAAACGCAATCAACTCTTCCCCCGAACCAGCTGATCGAACACGATCAACCAAGGACCGCAAAGATTCTTCAAACTCCTCAGTATCGCCATCAAAGTCCGTCCTCCTTGGAAACCACGCAGGACGACGGGGTCGAAGGAAAGCCAAGCTCGGATGCACAGGCAGTGCCAAAAGCGACCATTTTTCAGCCATTTTTGTGGGAATATCCCAAAGTTCCTCGGCAACTACGAGCGTGCGTAAGTAAGCCGAAATAGCTCGCAGAGCTGCCCGAGAGGAAAGTTGTCCGATAAAGCCATCCCCCAAAGGCCGCAAGAAATACCAGGGGTCACCCTGAAACGGAGCATCTGGGTTGGAATCTCGGTTCGCGCCCCACTCAAAGGCCATTTGCCGAACGAAGGGCAGCCGAGTTTGCTTTTCTAGTTTGCCCATGGAAGTCCGGAATATCCTGGGTAAGTCTGAGCCTTGTACGCCGTTAAAATCCTGAGGTATCTCGAACCCATCCGGCACCTCCTCCAGCCCTCCGGCGTCCCTTTCTGGTAGAAAACCTATGCTTTTCAGAATCATTTCCGAAAGTATGGATGTCCTTGGGATATTCTCAGGCAGATTGAGTGCGGGCGAGTAACCATGTGCTTGTGTCGCCATCCAGAATATACACAGGATCTCGACAACTTCGGCTTCCAGTTTGCAAGAACTTAGCAGCTGCAGAAGCGCGGTCTCGACCCTCGAGTCCGGCTCACCTAATCGAGCAGCCAGCTCCTGCATGGCCCACCACCTTGCAGAAATCGACGGCCACCCAAGGCGAGCAATAAGAATGCGAAGCTCATCCATCAAACCTCCGATTCAGTAGAAGACACTAACTCCTCAGCCCAACGAGGCCTGTCTAGTGGCAAGGTGCGGGTGTCCTCGATGACACAGTTGACCATCGTTTGGGCGAAATTAATGGCCTCCGCGATTCGATTTTGTCGCGCGTAGAAGTAGACCATCAACCCCGTAGGCGCTATACGTGGCAGATCGGCATCACCGAACATATCGTAAGTTGTTTCAGCCACGAAATCGTCGCAACGGCCCGGATAATACTTAACTATCAAATCGAGTCTGTTCATGGCCCTCTCTTCTCTCTCCGCAAATCCCGTCCAACCACCATTTCGGATTTGCGCTTGCACAAGGTACTTCCATGCCGCGTTCAAGCCACTTAACTTACGCCTTGTCTGGAAAGCTAGATCAGATAGCACCAAAACACCTTTACGCCGCCCTTCTTCTGACAGAAGTAGTCCATCGAGCGCCTCTAGCAGGCGCTTCCTCTCACCAGCCTCATCCCAGTGCTGATACCAATCTCGAAGTAGACTCTCTTGCTCGTTGTAACTGGCCGACAGGCTAGCAAGTAGCTCGCTGATTTGCTCCGGAGGAAAGCTCGTGATATCCCCTACGTAAGGCTTGCTCAAGCTATAGCTACCCGGATTCACTGGCTCTCGTATCAGACCGATGTCCCAACCAACGTGCTCCTGAAGAACCTGAAGCCGCGCTGCGGCGCTTGAGCTGCCTTGCTTTGCAAGCTGCTTTAACACGTCATAGATTTCAGGGTGCAGTCCAGTTCGCATCAGCGAGTCTAGGGGCCAACCTTCCTTGATGGCTTGTTCGACATATTCCCGAAGACAGTCTTCCGCATACGACCAATCTCCTGCGTGCGTGTGCTCCTCATACTTAGTAACCAACGCTGATGGTTTCAACCTCGCCAGCAGCCGATCAGCTGCTGCCAGAACGTGTCTAGTTCCCTTCCCGTCGGTATAGTCAAGGACATGGTGGATCTGCGCCCCGATGAGGCCGAGCAACCGACGAGCGTCATTCGGTGCGACCTCAACCAAGTGACCGATAGCGTCAACCGTATTGTTTAGCGTTGGATCTTTGCGATGTGAATAGCCGGTTGTTAATTCCCAGGTCTGCTTACACAACTCGCGACCTTGGTTTTTCAACCCATGTTTTAGCGCAATGGCACAAAGTTGAAGTGGTACCTGAAGGTGTACACTAGTTTCATCGCGGATTTCTGCATCAAGCAGGATGCGCTGAGTCTTGACGAAGGCTGCCGCCCCATCGTCGGTCATCCTTACCAGTAATCCGGCAGCGTACTGTGTTCGGAAAGATGCGCTGTCAAACCAAGCGCACTGTGCCGCCGCCTCCATGACATCTTCGGTCAGGGTTGCATCGACGACTGAGTGATCAAGATTCAGCAGGGTGCTACATAGGTGAATGTCACAAGCAATCCGATGCAAGGCACTCTTGAAATCTTCAGTCGCAGAGCTTTCTTCATAGCTTTGCCTGAAATACCTTAACTCCACCGTCTCAAGCATCTCAAAAAGCTCATGGAAGTCCAGGTGCTTCCCTCTCCACCAACGGTTTGCAACGTGGGCCGCGATTTCAGAAAGTGCATTGAGGAATTTTGTGATGTTCCTCCTGCCTTCATAGATGGGAGCCCGCACGAACTCAAATGCGGTTTGATCTTCAGCTGCCATGCTCAAACTCAGCTGAACTGCACTGAAAAACCAGTGGTGCGCCAGTATCGCTAGGTCCTCCTTACGTTCGTAGTAATCCCCCTTGAGCCAGTCAAGGGGGATAGGTTTGACCAGCGGTTTGGAAGTTCTAGTGTAAGCAGCTTCTATTGCCGCGACTAAAGGGGTTTGATCAAGTGCAGAAAAATCTTCTCGCTCTACGATGCAAACTCCGGCGTGAGCCGCTGCGCGCACACACGCATCACTGACGATGCTCTTGCTCGTACCAGGAGCAAGCGAACCGACAGTGGCCATTAAATCATCTAAATTTCCTTCCTCAACCAGCATCTGGACTCGCGCTCCCCAAACGACCGGCACGTTTTCGCTAACCAGTCGCGCCAAGGCCTGTGAGGTCTGACCGATAGCACCAAGTTGCGAAAATGCTTCTACCAGAAAATGAAACTCACCACCATCGGCGTTTGTCAGATACCTGCTAGAGAACCGACTCAAGCCTCTGAAGCGACGAAGGGACTCTTCACCGCACATTTCAGCCTGAATCTTGTCGCCCCGTGCATTTAGGGCTAACCCGAGCGCTGCAAGACGCAGGATGTCAACCTCATGCCTGGAAGCCACAGCCTCACGAACAACACCTTCCTCAGGAGTCAGCGCCAACGTGAAAGAGATCAGCCTGGCCATGTCGTCGCTCTGCATCTGGAACTCACTGCCACCGACCATCCTCGCCTTAAGATGCTCTAGTCGATAAGCCTCAGAAAATTCGTTGGTTTCTAGCGCTACAACCAGTGCATCGGTTAACAGCGTATCGAAAAGCGACTCTGGATATCCCTCTTCAAGGCGGAGCATGATCCAGTCACGGGTGAGGCCGGTGATGAGGTTATTAGGGGCACCTAGCCTCGCTTGGACTGTCCATAGCCAGTTCACACGCAGCGATGTGGGCGCACAGTACTCCAGCCAGCTTGCTACTGCCGGCATCAGTTCATTGATACGGTCAGAGTAACCTGGGATTGAACGGACGAAGACAGCCAAACTCTCATGGAAAATCCTCAGACCAGCCGCTGAAGAGTGAAGTAGATGCTCCACTTTCGCGACGTCCGGCTCCGCCACACCGACTTTGGCGGCAATCTCTCCGAATGCAGCCCTAGGCCAGAAGAACGAGAAGGCACAAACGAGTCGCAGCGTGTCCTTTAGGCTTGGAGGAAGGCCTTCCCACAGCGATGCATAATATAACTTTGCATCTTTTCCCAACTCTCCCTTCAATTGCTCAACACCCCACCGCGACAAGTTGTGACCGGCATGCTCAAGCTCAGCGGCCGCATAGATTACGTGTAGAGGGTGTCCATTCGTCTTCGCACGAAGTGAGGCTGCAGTCTCCTTCAACTGCCTTTCTGCCCCCTGCTCATCATCGAAGCCAGTCGAAAGTCTGCCTTCCTGAAACGCCTTTCGCAAATAGGACAGGACTGCATTCTCAGACATCGCAGGTAGCGTTCGCCACCCGGCTTTAGGCGCTGAAACGAGTAGATCCGTAGGCAATTGCTCATCATCAACCAGCTGAGTGCCAACGAGCAGCAACATGTTATCCGGGCATGGGATGATCTGGGAGAACACATCGTCCAGTGGCCTTTTGTCCTTCGCGTTAATACGCCAAACGTGATCCAAGCCATCCAGAACAAGAATAAATGGCTTGGCCAGTTTCTTATAGTGGGAGGCACATGCCTCAAGGAGCGAGCGTAAGCCACCTGTAGGAGCCTGGACATCAGGATGGAACCGCTTAATTTGAGCTTCAATAGATTGCTCGACCACGTAACTGTTTACCCGGTCGCGCCCCCGCTCCGTTGTCGAAAGGAAATAGTGATGTCTAACCGTGGGGAGCCCTTTCTCGGCAAGGGCGTCACATAACGCACTCAAATATGTGCTTTTCCCTCGCCCTGGAGGACCTGTGAGGACAATAACGCTCTCGGCAGAATCAACGGCATCCCGTACAAATTCTCGATGAAAAACCTCATCGGGCACCTCATAGCCCACAGGCACGACAAAGTCCTCAGGCAAAGGGGCAGGCGGTATCGAGCGCAACACGGTACGAACATGTTCAAGCGTGATCCAACCGTCAGGAGGTGGGAGATTCTTCCTCGTCGCCCAATTCAACGCTATATTTTTAAGGGTGGCAGAGCCCTCGGGAGTCCCATGTTTTCGAAGTCGTGCATCGACTTCATGCTCTAGTGTGTCGAACCCCTTGTCACTGTGAAAAATATGCAGTTGACTGAAGAATTCCACACAGTCTTGTTCGCCACCAAGTTCGGCGATAACCTCAGAACGTCTAGGCTCGGTTAGCCTAGCGAAAGAAACCTTTCCAGCATCTAAACAAGCCTCCATGGCGACATCAGGCTGCCGGTTCGTCGTAAGTGATATTTCGCCGATGCGATTCGGATCGAGATCATTAAAAGCGTCAAACCACTTGCGAAGCATCGACCGAGAACGGGCAGTCTTTCCAGACCTCTCGAGTACCCATTCCCACGATAGCAAATGCACGTCCGGATTAGGGGTAAACTTGACCTGTTTAAGATCAACGAGACCATCGCTTCGCTCGATGACTATATCGTCAAGCCCTTGCGGCGCTTCGCTTTCATCATCACACTCGAACTTTACGCGCCTATAACGAGCCGGTGCATCGAGCCAATCGCAAAGAACCTTTAGACCATGACGATTTTGATAAATGTACCCGGCTGCTGGAATTGCAGTATTTTTGATGCCCTCAGACATGACTGCGCAACATGATTAGTTCATTTTTTATCCAGGCATCCAGTACGTCAACTTGCACAAACTTGGTCGATACTGGATAAGGGGGATGTATCATCCAATAGAAAACGTCACGGCACACATAGAGTTCCATATTAGCGGTAGGTTTAGATTCCGGTTCTGGCCACTCTAGCAACTCAAGCACTCTTGAGCGGTTCTTCTCTAGAAATTTCCGTCTACGCAAAATCCTACTGAACTGCCCTGCCCTATCGCTCTCTGCCTTGCCAAATATTTTATCACGGAGCCGTCGAGCATCTTTCATAGTGAAGGCAGGCAGGTTGTATTTGCACTCTACCGCCACCAACAGGTTATCTGCCGGCCAGTACGCGAGCACATCGAAGTCACCTACGTCCTCAAACCCTTCACTGCGAAACTTTCTGAAAAAGTCGATACCTCGCTTTACGAACGGAGTGTAGCGAGAAAATATTTCCTCCGTACGAAGCTCGAGCCGCTTCTCTATCCCCTTCTTAACCGTACCAACAACCGGTTCAATGTTAGGCCAGCTGAAGTCCGCCGGGAGACACCCGTCTCGCACTGCCGCCGCCCAGATATTCATAGCTCGGCTGGCCGCCTCTGCTCCCCAACGCAAATCAGTCCCATCGATCACCAACGGTCTTATGGCGTATCGGTGGATTCTCTTGTTACGCTCCCAGTATGGAACATCATTTTCATCTACATCCCGCCCCGATAGCCTTCGAATGCCAGACTCCGAAAGCGTGAGAAATGACACAATTTTCTTTGCTTCGGAAATATCAAGTCCATCAATACTGTCAGCAATCCCTTGTGTGACAAGACTGGGAGAAGCAGAATATGATAGTGAAAGCTCATTGCCGAAGCCGTGTCGATGAGCTTGGGATAATACGGCAAGAGCTGTAAGCATGCTCTGCAGATCAAATCCCAAATCGGTTATGAAGGCATTTCTCAGCTTCTCTGATGACAGCAATTCTTCCGACTCTCCCTCCACTAAATCTTCGCGATTCGACCCAACTTCTAGCCGCGACTTCGCATACTCGCGCGCGAATTCTGCCTCACGGTCGCCATAGCCTTCTGAGTAGAAAACTTCTGGAATATACGAATCGTCTATTTCAACACCACCAACATCTATCCCGTTGTGAAGAACATCGCTCGCCCCGGCCAACACCATGAACCAATCAACGAGGCCAACCAGCTCTCGTAGCACCTCGTCATTTACTTCCCCCTTTGCGGGCGACGCAGAACTAACGGTCTTTTCCAGAAGATACCGGTAGTGACGAGCTGCAGCACCGTAATCTTTTCGAGCCTGCTCGACAGCATCCAGCCTGTCAAAATCCACATCATGAGCAAGGCTCTGCTGTACCCGTTGAATCTTCATTCTCTCCGCTACGAGACACGCATCGTGTTGCTCAACAAACGATTTTATAAGCTGGCAACGGTCGAGCGAGGCAAGCCGACTCTCGATATGGAGGCGCAATCGGTCACTAGCAGGATCTATATTGGCCTTAGCTTCGGACAGCTCATACCGTCCGGGCGAAAGACTTAGAGTCTTTATTTCTTTAGCCAATTGCTTACGCGCAAGTTTGTAATCAGTCGGCGAAGGGATCACTGGTTGTACGTAATCAGGGACATCCACATTTCTAAGCATGATTCTTAAATGGTACCGAGCGGGTTCCGATGCCTTGCCCAAAAACCGCTCAGAGAACCCTTGAGGGAGATCCAATCCGCATATGCCGTGACACCTTTCTATGGCCTCCATTAAGCATCGAATTTCAAATGATCCGTCATTGGCTGAATTTAATCCTGCAAGCACTGCACGAGTGTCAACCTGCAAATAAAATATCCCTTTTTTATTGCTGTCCTCTTCTGCTGAAGTCACTACATGAGTGAATTCGTTTATAGACGGGCTATCCCCCTTATCATCAACAGAACTGCCTGGTTCTGGAACGCAAATAAACAGTATATCCGACCGCTTAAACAATTGAACATCCGACATCAGTTCGCGACAACGATAGGCACTGTCCGCAAGAAGCTGGATGAAGAGATCTATCATTTGACCATCGTCTAACTTGAGGCCTTCAGAGATCTCCAAAAGAGTCTGAACGGTGCAGTCACCAACAGACGTCGAATATGCGAGAGCCTTGTGATGACGAGATTGGAGATTAACTACCCCTTCGGTTCCCTCGGTCAACAACCACCCCGCAGACCCATCAGGAAATACTCTTGGCGCAAGCGACCAGAAGTCAGCAAGCGCTTTAAAACGCCAGGAAGTACCCCAGTGAGGATCCAACCCGATAAAGGTTGGAGAAATGGCCCCTTCGACCAGTACGCCATACGTGTCTTTAAAAGATGCATAAAGGTCTGAGGGCCCGCTGAACGGGGTCAAAGAATGCTTCTGAGAGTCGACGAATTTCCAGTAACTTTCTAACTCCTCAAGATCATTCAAGCTATCGAATATAGTGACAAAGTCAGCCAGCGGTAATAGGCGTGCTGGTCTCTCAGGCAACCTTATGGATCCAAATGAAGTACTCGCTTGCGTAACCACAATAAGGATGTGAAGCTCGTCGGGCTTTGGTCCAGAGGATCCGTCCTTGGATAATATGATTTCTCGTCCATCTGAGATACGGAAATGAAGTCGCGCACCACTCCTAACCTTGGCGTATATTTCCTTTGCTGCGTTTGACAGTCGCTCAGTAGATGCGTGGTCGCATAAACAAATAAGGTAGACAGCGCTATCGGATGTAATGACGCAACTAATCGGGATGTCTTGACAAACCGCGTCATCGACACAAGGTGACAGGGGGCCTATAACTGTCCTGGGGAAACGTTCCGCAACGAACCGAGCGAGCCTACGATGTGTATGTACGTTGACCGTTGTGTCAACTGACTCCTTGTTCGCCCAGTGATCAATGACTACGGCCGGAGCACTACGAACTGACATCGGCACCCAAGTTCCGCCGATTTCCACTGCCAAAAAAGGAAGAGCTTCGCCCTGCATTATCGCGTCACCGAAGGTGCTAGAGGTTAGAGCTGCGCTGGAAACACCAAAGTGAGCATCGAGCGCCCGCTCCGTCTTATCTCGCCACTCAGCAATATCATCGCCGACCCGCATAAGCACTGCACAACAACTAAGCCAGAAGTCTTCCGAGGGCGCTTCGATATAAGCTGCTTGCGCCTCCTTTGCCATGGAATTTCCCAAGTCGGGTATCGAATCAATGATTCGAGATTGCAGCGCAATGGCGAGGTCCATATAAGCCTGGGCCTCAGGTACATGAGCGTAAGTAATGCGGAATGCTTCTATGAAGTCAGGTGTACGTTCAATGCAGCTACCGTAAAAAACTGGGACGAAACTCTGGCCAAGACGAACCTTAGTTTGCCCCCAGTCCGCCTCAGGTGAGAAGTCCTCAAGCATCGGGAATTCGGGCAATACCGCATACAGAGCTTCAGAAAAAGCCTTGAAATCTGCATAGCTAGTGATCAGCATTCCGCCTTGCTCACCGTAAGGAAGGTCTAGCAGAACACACCAAGCAAAAATGTGTTTTATCCCGCTTCCAGCGTTGGCAGGCCATAGCTCGGAGACACTCAAAGCAATAGCTGCATCAAGCACCTCATACTTTAAAAGTAGCTCTCGTGTTGCCTCCAGGCTCTTTTGAAATGAATCCTCCTTACCTCTCTCTTCAGCGGCCTGTCCGGAAAGCTCAATCATCTTACGTAAGCGAGCCCCATAGTCGGCTTCCTCTCGCGCAAGCCGACGTTCCCGCTTCTTCCTTGATTTTTTCCCCACGTCCCTGCTCCCAAAAGAACTGTTGTAGAAAATCTCTGGCAAACAGCAGAGATTAACTGCTAACTCAGCAGCTACCATCCAACTTGACTAGGCCAATGATACGAGCACAAATTCCTCAAACCGTACACACATCAATTTCGTTCACCCCCCACTAACACCCGTTGTCAAAATATTTTTAATTACTCAGCATGACGATCAATCCTACCGAACAGCTGTGCCTTTACCAAACGATGGCTTTTACTCCTGTTTTTCGGCTTTCTGGGCTTTGCGCTGGCGAAGCTGCTCTAATCCCCACTCTATGTCCTGCTGCATCTCTTGCCGCAGTGATTCGATCTCTGATTGCGTCAACGGATTGAGCTGCTTTGAGGTGTCCTGCTTCACCTTGGGTGAGCTGATCGATTCCATAGCCAAACTCCTGTTTCCGGGAAATTCTTTCCATATATAACAAACAGTTGCAGCCAATGACGACACTTTAGGGGGGGGGTATGACGACAAAATCCGGGTATGCCAGGAGTTCTTGCCTGCCAACGGGAAAATGCGGCCTCTAGCCGCTTATACAGTCCCTTTGGGGGCTTTGGCTGTTCAAAATCTGAGCGCAACGATGACACTTTAAGGGTATGGCCTGAACCTCACCGGTTCACATTGACCGATATGACGACACTTTAAGCGGGGAGATGACGACAAAAATCGGGTCAGCGCCTGATCCCTGCAGCACGCTGCATCGCTGCCAGGCTCTGCCGGTCGAGCTGGCCGATCCGGCCTTTCAGCAAGCATTCCACCAGGAACAGGTTTACCTGCAGCTCTGCTGCTGCAGTTTCAGCATCCCAGCCCTTGGCCGCAATATGTGCTTTCAGCCGTATAATGGCATCACTACGGGCCTTGAGGTCTTCCCGCTCTGCAGGGTCGTCCTCGATGGCATCCCAAACGCTGGTGAATGTTGATTGGTTCATTCCGCTCTCCATAGCCTGAGTATATCCCTTGCCACCGTTATTACCCCGATCCGAGAATGACAGCAACCGCCAGGGCCGCTACCACAGCACGAATTCCAGAGGCACTGTACTGCATGAAAAAAGGTACAGTACAGGTACACTCACACGTTTGGGATGCTTTCGGATAATTACGCTAATTTACTGTTATTAAAGTACTTTCCATTACGGCCAGCTACGCCACCCTACTATCGATTTTGCTGGCTTTGCGGTATACCTTGCCAACTCATAATCGATTGGTCCCAGGTTCAAGTCCTGGTGGGCCCACCAATTCCCTTGTTATCTCGCACATTTGTGGCGTAAAGCATAAGTTGCCCGAAACTGGCGACTTGTACTTCGCAGGCCACATAAAGTGACCGCCACACCTTTATTTTTAACAGGTTATCGCCGCCCTTTAGAAAAAAGCGGCCCCATCTGAACCGCTTGCATACCACTGATTACCTTATCGGCTGGAAGCGCATCAGGTCATCAATACTGGGCGGTGTCCGGAACTCGGAGAACAGGGGAACGGGTGAAAACAGTTCGGGCCAGTTTTCTTCGCTGGGCGCAAACTCCATGACAATACGCGTCTGCAATTCATAACCCTCATTCTCGTCACCTTTACGCTTCTGCACGGTGATCTTTGTTGGCGCGCCCTGTCTGTAGGAGACCAGCGTTCGCTCCCAGGGGACGTTGGAGTCACTAGCAACACGGTCAACCTGCTTCAATTTCCCATCGTTGTAGTAACTGTACCTGCGCATTATCGAGCCGAAGTAGCCGACTTCAGAGAGCCTGCCGTTGCTGTCATAGTGATAACTCTCACGCGTTTCATGCCGGTCGTCTTCTGTGTCCCAAATCCCGTCTTTACTGTAGGAACTCCGCACCATGGACGTCACTTGCTCTGACGCATTGAAGAGATAAGAATCGTAATAGTGTCCCGACTCAGGACCGGCATCGGCGGTGCCGGGATGGACGATCACGCGATCGGCCAGGCGAGTGGCGGTGTAGTTGTACAAGTCTGCGGTCGTTGAGCCGTTGTAGCGTTGAACATCCTGTTCGACGCTATCGCCCAGATAGCGATAGGACCGTGTTTGGCGAGCGGAAGAGCATCCCCTCAGCAGCTTGAGGGAGACGGCAATGGGAGCCACCTCCATGCAGTACTCATCCAACACAGCCGTCCAGGTGCTATCGGCAGCGAGGTCAATGCTCAAAGGGCGCTGCTCGGCATCGAAGATGACGGTATTAGTTTGCGTATGGTCGACGATGGCTGGCAGATCAGGCTCATCCACAGTCGCAAGGTCGATATCAGAGGTAAATTCTGACAACGCCAATATCTCCGCAACCGTCGTGTCCAGGCCGACAAATTCGTAGTCGATCACCTCCGTTGCGGTCCCGCCAAAATGCTCAAGGTCGGCATTGATGGAGTAACTGAAAATAAAGTCCGAGCTAGGCGTGAACAGGCCGGTGACGTATCCGGACTCTTGCTGTAGCCGTCGTCCGCTACGCACCGGGCACTTCATCGGGCCATTATTCGAAAGACCTAGTACCGCCAGTGCTGTAGCGCCCGTAGCCGAACCTGACATACCGAGAAAATACAGATCCGGATAGCGCAGCAACGGGGTCGGCGCCGACATGTACTGGCACTGAAGATATGGATGCGACGTATCATCCCCGGTAGCCCAGGCCATATCTGGCCCGACAGATTGCAGCTGCACGTTAATCGTCAGTTCGTCGGGGTATTGGAACTGCATACGCGCCACCTGCTCGCCGTCAGCGTCATAAAAATAGGCGCGGCTTGGTGCGCTGCTTGTGGTTTCCGTGACGGCGCCGCCACTGGATGAAGAGCCTCCTCCACAGCCGGTCGCCATCAGGGCGACCAGGCATGCCAGGCTGTAGCGCAGTGTTGTTGTCATAATGCTGTCCGAGAGATGTCAGGCTGAATAGCAGCCTACTGATGGTGATGGCCGCGAGCAGCGATGTCACTTTTAATGGCAGCGCCGCCTTATCAATCCGGTGACGCGCATCTTCGTTTATTTTTCCCCGGGTGCATAATAATCCACTTTCCCGAAACGATCATGCTCACACCCAACAGAGTCTGACGGGGCATGTAAACGCACGAACACGCTCAGCGCTCGCAATCATTTGATACTCAACGCTTTGACAGCTTATTTATCGAGGAGCTTGCTGATTCCGGAAACCGCCATCAGCACGATAGTTCCTGCTAGTACGCCGCCCACCAGGTTGATCAGCAACGGCACCAGCCATGACACGGCTCCCGCCATTTCCTGCAAAGCGTGAATCCAGTCATGGGAGCCGGGGATACCGTGCACCAGAATCCCGCCACCCACCAGGAACATGGCGGCGGTACCAACCACGGACAGGGTCTTCATCAGCCACGGCGCCACCGTCAGAATGGCTTGCCCGAAGGCAATACGGGCCCCTGCAGCGGTCCTGTCCGCGGGCGTCTGCATCAGATGCTGGCCGGCATCGTCCAGCTTCACGATGCCCGCTACCATCGAGTACACGCCCACCGTCATCAATACTGCAATGGCGCAGATAGCCGCCACCTGTACGCCAAAAGTGGCGCTTTGCACTGCCCCCAGAGAAATCACGATGATTTCCGCCGAGAGAATAAAGTCTGTGCGGATTGCCCCCTTGATCTTGGACTTCTCGAAGGCCACCAGATCCACGCTTTCATCGCTCAGCGCCTGCAGGCGCTGCTGATGCTCTGCCTCTTTCTCATCTCGACCATGCAGAAACTTGTGGAGCAGTTTTTCACAGCCCTCATAACAGAGGTAAGCGCCCCCCACCATGAGCAGCGGTGTAATCAGCCAGGGCAGGAACACACTGATCAGCAACGCGGCCGGCACCAGAATCAGTTTGTTGACGAAAGATCCCTTGGCCACCGCCCAAACCACAGGCAGTTCCCGGTCTGCTTTCACACCGGACACCTGCTGCGCATTCAGCGCCAGATCATCCCCCAGCACACCGGCGGTTTTCTTTGCTGCCACCTTGGTCATTACCGATACGTCATCGAGAATGGTGGCAATATCATCAAGCAATGCCAGCAAGCTGGTTCCGGCCATGAGACTCTCCTTTCAATAATCAGTACGTCTGTGCGCAGATACCGCACCGAGTCTACCGGCACTTACTTCTCAACGCACCGCGCCCCCTCTTTACGCCGCGAGTTTGCTATAGTGCAGCAAAGCCATCGACAGCCCATAAATCATGCCGGAATATCAGCGCCCACAATGCCTATCCAATATTCATCGCGAGGAAATTGCCGATGGACTGGTCCGTGTTGGCTGCCACTATGAAATCGAAAAATTGCGTGATGACAGCTTCCTGCGGACGGATATTCCTTTACCGGCCTCGCTGACATCTTCGGTCGACAAGCGCAAAACCGAATACCTGGCCGGGCGCTGGTGCGCCCGGGAGGCGCTTCGGATTCTGGGCTTCGAGGGGATTCCGGGCATGGGCGCCGATAGAGCCCCCGTCTGGCCTGGCGGTACCGTAGGCAGTATTACCCACAGCAAGGGCACGGCCGAGGTCATGGTGGCAGATGCCCGGCACTGGCTGGCAGTGGGAGTGGATACCGAGCAATGGCTAACTGCAGAACGCGCAGACCGCCTGTGCCGTGAATTGCTGACCAGCGAGGAAAGGGACAACCTGAAAGGGCTCACCCCGATACAACGGGCGAACCGGATCACCCTGATCTTTTCCGCCAAGGAATGTCTGTTCAAGGCGCTCTACCCCCTGACCGGTAAACGCTTTTACTTCCATGACGCCGCCCGCCGCAACCCGCGCTCACTCACCCTGCTGACAACGCTGACAGCGCAATGGAAGCACGGTACCGAGGTGCCCTTTCGCTGGCGAGAACGTCAACAGGGCGTACTCAGCTGGATTGCCTTGCCACGTTAGCCATTCAGCCACTCTTTACCGCGAGCCTTGCGGGATCGATATCACCGACATCACCTTAGCGGCTGCCGACACTCAGCCAAGGCCGGCAAAGCACAATAGACAGGGTTTATTGCTAACACACCGCATGCTCAGTACCATTTCTCAAAATTAACTCTTCGGCCTTTTATGCAGCAGCAGCCCCTTAGCCAACGCGGCCAGAAACGCCGAGAAGCTATTCTTGAAGCCGCCACCGATGCTTTTCTTCAGCACGGGTATGACGGCACCACTCTGGATATGATCATCACCAAGGCCGGCGGCTCCCGGCGCAGTCTCTATGACTATTTTGGTGACAAGCAAGGACTATTCGGCGCGGTGATTCGTTATCACGCCGACAAGTTGGTCGAAGAAATCCGCTCTATCGATGTCACTGGCATGTCTGCCCGCGAGGGGCTGACGATGCTGGCAAATAACTTTGTGTTCGCCCTGCTTGAGCCGCTCAATCTGGAGTTATACCGCCTACTGATCACCCAGGCCCCGACCTTTCCGGATCTCGGACGCACGGTCTACCAGGCCGGGCCGGAATTACTACTGAGTGAGCTGGAACAATATTTGAAACACCTGCAGCGAGAGGGACAACTGCCTGCCAAGCTGCCTACCCCACACACCGCCCGTCAGTTCCTGGGCATGGTCAAGGCGGAGTTCCAACTATGCGCCCTGCTGGCCCCGGAGCAACTACCACCAAAGAGTGCGATCAGCGCACATGTTCAGGACTGCGTAACATTCTTGTTAGACAACCGTTAGTCCTGCCATTGGCACCTTTCATCACACCGGTATACATTATAATTAGATGTCACTCTGGCTTTGGGGGCTAAGATGGCAAGAGCAGACATGTGACGGGGCTCACAATATGAATAAGTTTTCACTGGTGCTGCTGGCATTCTTCTTGCCTGTAGCTACCAGCTTTGGCGACACACCTGAGAAGATGTTTCTCGAGCAGGTATACGCCAACGGCGGCAAAACGCTGTATTGCCAGGAAGCGTTCCAGGCCGATGATCGGGTTTCTTTAGAACACATCTATGACGAGCGCCGGCTTGCGCAACATTTCGGCTGCCGAACCAGCCGGTTGTGCCAGAGCAGTCGCCAGTTTGTCGAGGTCTCACGGGACCGCCACAGCCTATTTCCGGTAACTCGACATGCAGAGCTTGACCGTCGCCGAACCCTCTTGGGCGATCTGCCAGCCACCACAGCCACGGATCCGCAGTGTGGTTACAAGCAAGCCTTTCAGGTATTCGAGCCACCAAAGTCCGCCAAGGGAGATGTGGCCAGGGCCATGCTGTATCTGTATGACAGATATGACATCCCCTTGCTTGGCACCCTGGAGATGTACCAACGCTGGCACCGGGATGACCCGGTGGACGACGAGGAGCGTCGTCGCAACAACGTGATCGAGCAGGTGCAGGGTAACCGTAACCCTTTCATAGATGATCCGAATCGGGCGGATTCACTACAGGGCAGTTCGCCGCTGAATATGCAGTTTCCGTAAGGGCGGCTACGAGCAGCTAGCTTCTAGCTTCAGGAAAGCATCCAGCTAACGATCAGCCTTTTGGCCCCGCGCCACCCCAAAAAAAACCGCGCCCGTGAGGGTGCGGTTTTTTTGTAGCTCGTAGCTATTTAGAACAACTCGCCGTCCAGACCCATCATGGTATCCGCGCCACTCTTGATCTGAGCATACAAGGCATGGGCCTTGGGCAGAATGCGCTGGAAGTAGTACTGGCAAGTGATGCGCTTGGCCTTGGCGAAGTCATCATCACGACCATCGGTGGCCGCCAGCATCTGCGCCCACAGCCAGGCGTAGAGCACATAGCCGAACAGGTCCAGATACTCCACTGCGGCAGCGCTGATCGCGTCCGGGTTGTTGCCTGCCTGGGACAGCAGTTCGTCGGTGGCGTCCTTAAGCAGGGTCAGTGCCGCCTGCAGCTCGCTGCTGATGGCAGCCAGTTGGCCATTACCGCTGTTTTCTTCAACCCAGGCCTGGGCATCGGCCAGGAACGCATCCACGGATTTACCGCCGTTACGGGCGACTTTACGGCCCGCCAGGTCCAGCGCCTGAATACCGTTGGTGCCTTCATAGATCTGGGAAATCCGGCAATCGCGCACGAACTGCTCCATGCCCCACTCACGAATATAACCGTGGCCACCGAAGACCTGCTGCCCGGTGATAGTGGTATCCAGACCGCGATCGGTGAAGAAGGCCTTGGCTACCGGTGTCAGCAGGGCCACCCGGTCTTCCGCCTTTTTCTTGACGTCCGCGTCTTCGCTGAACTTGGCAGTGTCCAGCTGCATGCCCACGTAGGCAGCCAGCGCACGGCCACCCTCATTGATGGCACGCATGTTCATCAGCATGCGCCGTACGTCACCGTGAACAATGATCGGGTCCGCCGGGCCATTGGGATTTTTTGCGCCGGTGGCGCTGCGGCCCTGCAGGCGCTCGCGGGCATAGTCCACCGCGCTCTGGTAGCTCACTTCACCCAGTCCCAGACCCTGCAGGCCGATAGAAAGGCGCTCGTAGTTCATCATGGTGAACATGCAGGCCAACCCCTGGTTCGGTTCGCCGATGATCCAGCCCTTGGCGTCGTCGAAGTTCATCACGCAGGTAGCCGAGCCCTTGATGCCCATCTTGTGTTCGATGGAGCCACAGGTCGCACCGTTGCCCTCACCCGCGTTGTTGTCCGCGTCAGGCAGGAATTTGGGTACCAGGAACAGGGAAATTCCCTTGGAGCCAGCCGGGGCATCCGGCAGCTTCGCCAGCACCAGGTGAATGTGGTTGCTGGTCATGTCGTGCTCACCACCGGTGATGAAGATCTTGGTGCCGGTGATGTTGAAGGAACCGTCGTCGTTGGGCTCGGCCTTGGTGCGCAGAATACCCAGATCGGTACCGGAGTGAGGCTCGGTCAGGCACATGGTGCCGCTCCACTCACCACTGTAGAGCTTGGGCAGGTACTGCTCTTTCAGTTCCTGGCTGGCGTGGGCATCGATGGCCAGGCAAGCGCCGCTGGTGAGCGCTGGGTAGAGGGCGAAGGAGGAACAGGCGCTGTGCATCATTTCCTCGAACAGCACCGCCAGGGACTTGGGCATGCCCTGGCCACCGAATTCCGGATTACCGGAAAACGCGCTCCAGCCATTTTCCGCAAAGGTCTTGAAGGCATCCTTGAAACCGTCCGGGGTGGTCACTTCACCGTCGTTCCAGGTGCAGCCCTGCTCGTCACCGTTACGGTTCAGCGGGAACAGCAGGCCTTCGGTCATCTTGCCCGCTTCTTCCAGAATGGCGTCGGACAGGTCGCGGGTAACCTCGGCGGTGGCAGGCATGGAGGCCCACAGCTGATCCGCTTTGAACACATCGTTGAGAACAAAACGCATGTCCTCGAGGGGCGCTTTATAGGTCGCCATTTGCACATCTCCCGAAAGTTGGCAGGGCGCAAATTTTAGGCAGGCAGGGCCTCAGGTAACAGGGTTATTTGTGACCCGCCGTTCATGGGCGCCGCCGCTAACGCAAGAATCACGCTTTGTGGGTGAAATTGGGAACATTGAGGGCTGTTTACGCACTTTTGCCTTCAATTCAAATAAAGCCTTATGCCTATTCCAGCGGCTCCGGTCGGCGCCACATCCACAGCAATACCGCGCAGAGAAACAGCGGCACAGCGATTTTCACGTAATCCGGCGCCGTAGACAGGCTGATCAGGCCGATACTGATTAACATCATGGTGGAGGCGGCGCACTTGGCGCGGCGGGGAATGGCACGCTGTTCGCGCCACTGACGGATGTGGCCACCGTGGCGGGGATGGTGCAACAACCAGTGTTCAAGCTTTGGCCAGCCATGGCTGCCCGCCCAGGCGGCCAGCAACAGAAAGACCACGGTCGGCATACCCGGGACCACCACACCGATCATGCCCAGCAGAACGAACAGGATCGCCGTTGAGCGCCAACAAAGCACCCTGACTGTCTCCATGTCTCCCCTCCTTAGAACAGGCAATCGCCCCGCGAGAGAGTCATTACAGCATGCCCGATTTTCGGGGAATAAAAAAACCCGCCAAACGGCGGGTTTTGCGGATCAATCGACTTGGTAAGCCAACGGATCGTCCAGGGCCGTCTCCGCTTCAGCCGCCTCCGGAGTGCCAGCAGGCCCGGAAACCGCTTTCATGCGCTCCTGCAGCTCTTCAGCGCTCACTAGCTGGCCATTGAGGCTCAGGGCGCCGCCATTGGCGCTGATCACACTGCTCCAGCGCTCGCCCTGCCTTTCCACCACGCCCTGCTCGGCCAGGGCTGTCAGCCTGGCGACGTAGGACGCCGGCACCAGTGACTCGTGCATATCCACGCGCACCTGCACATCCAGCATCTGCTGAATCTGCGCCTCACTGAGTGCCATCAGCTCGTCAGCCGGCAGGTTGTTGCCATCCAGCCCCAGGTAACGGGCCTTGCTGTCGACGGTGAGCTGTCGCTCGCCCTGGTGGTCCACCAGCATCTGCAGTGACAACTCACTGTCACCCGGATGCAGCAGTTGTTCCGCAGCCACCTGGGTCATTTCTGCCAGCAAGGTCTGGATACGAGCCATCTGCTGTTCCATATCCTGCTCGCCATTGCCGGTCAGGGCGCCCATCAGTGCCCGGGTCTGGATTTCATCCATCTCCCGGTTGAGTGCGTGCACCTTGACCAGTGCCTGCCGGTCCAGACCGGCGTAGTCCATGCCCAGGTAAGCGCTGTCCATGGGCAGCGGCACCATTGGCCCGCTGATATTCTCCAACCATAAGCGGCTGTCGCCGCTAAGCGTATCACCGTGATCCTTACTGTTGCCCTGCAGGGTCAGATCAAACGCCAGCATCGGCTGCTCCCCCTGGGACCAGCGCAACTGCTTGCCGGCCAGGTTAATATCCGCCAGCGGTAATTCACCGCCCAGCATGGCAACGATATCCACGGCGCCAGTGAGTGAATCCACCGCGAAACCCATTTTCGGGGAGGACACATCCAGCCCCTGCAGGGACAGGTAAGTGTTGACCGGATAGTTATCAGCGGTTGGCCGCAACACGTCCAGCTGCAACTCTTCGAGCACCACCTTGCCCATGGGTGCCTCCAGATTTACCGGCGACACCGCCACCTTCATGGTCAGGCTGCCATCAAAGCCATAGCGGCTGTAACCGGTCACCGGCGGCTTGCCCTGAAAGATCTCATTGACCATGGCCGCCATTTCCGGGGGCAGCTCACTCAGATCCAGGACTTCCTCACTGGCGGCAATCCCCACAAACAGGCCCTCATCGGTCCAGGCGAAGGGACCGTGGTGAATGGTGCTCAGGGAGCAGATTTGCCCGGACAACATCGCCATGTTCGGATTGGATGCCAGCTCGCCCTGGGCGATCAGGCAGGTCACCGCCTCGGACCGAAACAGCCCGCGATCATAACGAAGCACGTCAAAGACAATATCGCTCTGCCCCGGAATCACTTCCAGGCCGGCCACTTCGTCGCGAACCAGCGTCTCGGCGCGCATGCCCACATAAAACGTGGCCCCCAGCCACGCCACAACCAGCACCACAATCAGTGCAACAACCTTCTTCATGGATATATCCCCCTCATCCCTGTGACGTCTTTTTTGTGTCGACACTATAACGAAAAACCACCGTTTACGTAGCCTGGGCGGTTTTCAGGCAAAAAAAAGCCCGCCGAACAAGGGCGGGCTTTTTTTCTGGCACTGACGCCGGATCAGAACGCGAAGTGTTCTGCGTCCAGTTCCATCAGGCAGTCCAGGCCGCCTTCGATGGCGCCCTTGTGACCGGCCGCACGCGGCAGGATGCGCTTGAAGTAGAACTTGGCCGTGCTGATCTTGGCCTTGTAGAAGTCCTCATCACCAGCACCGGATTCCAGCGCAGCGTGTGCCACGGCTGCCATGCGGGCCCACAGGTAGGCCAGGGTCACGTAGCCGGAATACATCAGGTAATCCACGGAAGCGGCACCCACATAATCCGGATTCTGCATGGCCTGCATGCCGATGGCCTGGGTCAGCTCGCCCCATTCCTTGTTGTAAGCGGCCAGCGGCTCCAGCAGTTCCTTCAGGTCCGCATTGTCCGCGTTGGTTTCGCCGAACTTGTGCACGACCTTGGTGAAGTTACGCAGGGCCTGACCCTGGGTCATCATGACTTTACGACCCAGCAGATCCAGCGCCTGAATGCCGGTGGTGCCTTCGTACAGGGTGGAGATACGCGCATCACGCACGTTCTGTTCCATGCCCCATTCACGGATAAAGCCGTGGCCACCGTAGATCTGCACACCGTGGTTGGCCGCTTCCAGACCAGCTTCGGTCACGAACGCCTTGGCGATTGGCGTCAACAGGGCCATCAGATCGTCGGCTTCCTTGCGGGCCGCCTCATCTTTCTCCAGCTTCACCTTGTCACCCAGCTGGGCGCACAGGTACACCAGTGCACGACCACCTTCGGCGAACGCCTTGGAAGTCAGCAGCATACGACGCACGTCCGGGTGAACGATGATCGGGTCGGCGGGGCCTTCCGGGTTTTTCGGGCCGGACAGGCTGCGCATGGCCAGACGATCCTTGGCGTAGGTCAGGCCACCCTGGAAACCCAGCTCGGCATGGGCAACACCCTGAATGGCGGTACCCAGACGGGCAAAGTTCATAAAGGTGAACATGCAGTTCAGGCCTTTGTTTTCCGGGCCGATCAGGTAACCGGTGGCGCCGTCGAAGTTCATTACGCAGGTGGCGGATGCCTTGATGCCCATCTTGTGTTCGATGGAACCACAGGTCACCGCATTGCGCTCGCCCACACCGCCGTTGCCGTCGGTGAGAAACTTGGGAACGATGAACAGGGAAATACCCTTGGTGCCTTTGGGCGCATCAGGCAGGCGAGCCAGTACGATATGGACGATGTTCTCGGCCATGTCATGCTCACCAGCAGAGATAAAGATCTTGGTGCCGGTGATGCTGTAGGAGCCGTCTGCGTTGGGCTCGGCCTTGGATTTCAGAATACCCAGGTCAGAACCACAGTGGGGTTCGGTCAGGCACATGGTGCCGGTCCACTCACCGCTGGTCAGCTTCGGCAGGTAGCCATTTTTCTGCTCGTCGGTACCGTGCTCTTCAATGGTTGCCACCGCACCGTGGGACAGGCCCGGGTACATGCTCCAGGACCAGTTGGCGGTACCGGTCATTTCAGAGATAGCGATGCCAGCGGAGCCGGGCAGGCCCTGACCGCCGAATTCCGGATCGCCGCCCATGGCCGGCCAACCACCTTCCACATACTTGGCGTAGGCTTCCTTGAAACCTTTCGGCGTGGTTACCACACCGTTGTCGAAACCACAGCCTTCCTCATCACCGGAACGGTTCAGGGGAGCCAGCTCGTTTTCGGAAAACTTGGCGCCTTCTTCCAGAAAGGCATTCAGCAGTTCGCTGTTGATCTCTTCCAGACCCAGACCCTGGTAGTGGCCGTCCATGTCCAGGACTTCATTCAGTACAAAGCGCATATCGCGCAGGGGAGCCTTGTAATCCGGCATCTCAAATCTCCCTAAAGAAACGGTGACAATGAGGCGGGCCATGGGCCCGCCATAATTTGGGACGCTAATCTTAGGTCAGGGCTCCTGCACCGCTCTACCCCTATTTGTGACCCGTGAGTCAAACAAGCGTTTGAAACTACCGTTTGCCTCTCTAGTTAACTGTTTTAACAGCTTTTTCGTAAAAAAAGGCCGGAGTTGCGGCGGTATCCTCTCCCCTGCCGTGGACATTGGGTATACTCGCCGAAGACTGCTGAATGACTGCTTAGGAACCCGCCAATGATTGATACCAACCTGCTAGACATCCTGGTTTGCCCGGTCAGCAAGGCACCCCTGATCTATGACGACAAGGCCGGCGAACTCAAGTGCAAGGCCAGTGGTCTGGCCTATCCGGTGCGTGACGGTATTCCCGTCATGCTGGAGGATCAGGCTCGCTCAATGAGCAACGAGGAAGTCAGCAACCTGTAACCGGATGCTGGCCGTGCCAGACGGAAATATCGGCAACGTAAAGGATCACCGCATGTCCAACTCCCTGGTGCTGGCCCTGACATTGATCAGCGCCTCTCTCTGTGTCGCCACCCTCCATGCCGAAGAAAGCCCGCAAGCATCCGAACGTGAGAAAGAGGAAAATGCCCAGGCATCAGACAGTGATAGTACCCCGGTGCCGGATGAATCAACGGAGGCCATGAGCAAAACCCAGCAGCAGAACGATTGCCTGTTGCGAAGTGCTCAGACTGCCAATGAGCAGGTCACCCTGAAAGAGCTGCGCGGCTGGTGCCAGAACGGCGAAGAACTGCCCGGGGATCGCACCAACGAGGATGCCCTGCGCGCCCGCCTGGCGCTGGAAAACACCACCCGAGGCAACCCCTTTGTGATTACCCCGCACCGCCGCAATTACCTGCTGCCGTACAGCTACTGGTCCAACCGCCAGTGGAATGACCCCGACAAGGATGACCGGGACCTGCAGCCCAACGAGGTGAAGTTCCAGCTCTCACTCAAGGCGCCCCTGAAGGAAAACATCGTCGACGATGTGACCTTGTGGATGGCGTTCACCGGTACCTTCTTCTGGCAGGCCTACAACAGCGAGATCTCCGCGCCGTTTCGGGAAACCAATTACGAGCCGGAAATCTTTATTTCCAAGCCTATCGACTGGCAGATTGGCCCACTGGATTCCGAACTGCTGGTGGCCGGCTTCAACCACCAATCCAATGGCCGCGATGTGCCGGTGTCGAGAAGCTGGAACCGGGTGTTCATGAATTACGTCTTCAAGACCGGCGACTACTACTGGTCCGTGAAACCCTGGTACCGGATTCCCGAAGAAGAGAAAGACGACCCCCTGGAGACCTCCGGTGACGATAACCCGGACATCGAAAAGTTCATGGGCAATTTCGAGCTGGAAGTAGCCTACCCGTTCCGCAACCACGTACTGGAACTGATGGTGCGTAACAACTTGCGCTCCGACAACAAGGGCGCCGGCCGCATCAACTATTCTTTCCCGCTCAGCAAGCGTTTCAAGGGGCTGGTTCAGGTGTTCAGTGGCTATGGGGATTCGCTGATCAACTACGACGATTACGAAAACCGTTTCAGCTTCGGGATTTTGCTGACCGACTCGTTGTAAGAGACAACGCCGGAAAAATTTTGCAGGAGCGCCGCTCGCGGCGCGATTCAGGCGAAAGAACCGGGCTTCGCTGTAGGAGCCATGCTTGCATGGCGAACCGAGCGTAGCGAGGCGGCAGAGATCAACCTAGCCGCCATTCTTTTCTGAAACCTGTCGAGCTCTGAAACTCCTGATCTCCCTCCGGCCGATTTCCGGGCAAGCGCGGTTCGCCATGCAAGCATGGGCTCCTACCGCGGCTTCGTAGAAATACCGAGGTCCGAGGAACTTTCCATCCTTTCCCTATCCAACCAGCGTAGCTCGTAGCTAATACCACAACGTAAACAGCAGTCGGGTTACCGTGGCATCAAAGCTGTACAGCGGTTCGGTGCCCGGGGTGGAAGCGACGCGAATGTCGCGGAAATTCTCGTAGTCAAAGCTGAAGCGATCCACCCACAGATTCAGCCCCGCCCGGTCGAAGGTGTCCCAGTTTGATTTGCTGAATTCGAAGCCAATCCCCACCCCCACCACGGTAGAGCTGAATTCGCTGAGTTCCTTGTCTCTGGCAAGAAAATTCTGGGCATTCTGGAATGGAAATAGATCCGCATAAAAATCCGCCTGGCCTTGCTGGTAGGCCCGGTAACGCCCTTCCAGAGTCCACTTTCCTCCCAGCGGCTGTATCAGCTTCAATTGCCAGCTATTGGCATCAATACCCCAGGAATCGTTATACAGCCGGTACTCGCCATGCAGGCCGGCCCGCCAGGGCAAGTAGTAGGACAGCCGTAACGAGGTAGCTTCACTGGTACGGGTTTCTGGATAGCGCTCCGGCTCAAAGCTGTAATTGCCACCACCCGTCAAATAACGCACGGAGCGGTAGGGATTGTTCAGGTAGCCTTCATCGGTGATCAGCTCATGGCCCAGGCTAGCCCTCAGATTGCGGGTCAGAATCTGCGATATATTGATCCGAAAATGCTGCCGATCGGCTTCTTCAGCGAAGGTATTATCATCACTTCGAAACACTTCATCCCAGCCTTTCGAATAGCCAAAGCTCAGGGTTGTCAGATCGCCAAAGAAATCCTGGCTCATGTCAAAGTGTACCGAGTTCGCCTCGAAATCATTTTCTTCGCTGTTGGCGTAACTTAACGAATAGATGGCCTTGCCATGCAGGTAATCCACGCCAACACTTTTCTCGGTGCGCTCTTCTGAGTAAGGACTGGCACTGACCAGCACATCAATGGAAGCAGCGGAGACTTCATCCACATAATAATTGGCATGCACCGCTACCTTGTCGGCCACCGACTTTCTTACCAGCACCGACGGGCCATTGATTTTCATACCGCCCCCCTCGTACTGGTGGTACAGCACATCAAGCCGATCCTCCGGCAATACCGAGGCTTGCAACAACGCGCTTGAACAGATCAGCACTCCCACCAGCAACGTACGCATCAGTTGCATCCGCAGCCTCCACCGGCACTGCCTTCCGCCCCACGCATGCTTTCCCGCGCCTGATGCACATGGCCCATGTAGCTTTCCGCCACCGGGTGGGCAGACACGTTCATCACCGGGTCCGCCAGGCGGGCACGCTCGTAGGGCTTTAGCCAGGGTTTTACGGCACAGCCGCTGGCGGTGAACGCCAGCAATAGCACAAGACCGGAGAGACGCATCATTCCCACTCCATTCATTCCAGCACCAGCGCCTTCACCTGGTCTTCGTATTTATCCATATAGCCGTCCTTGTAACCACGATGGTGATGACGGACCACACCATTACGGTCAATCAGTACGGTGGTGGGCATGGCATCCACGCCATAGGTTTCACTGGTACTGTTCTGCGGATCAAACAACACCGGGAAGGTCACCGGAATCTTGTCCAAAAGACGATCCGCCTGGTCACGATTCTCATCCAGGTTAACGCCCAGCACGGTGAAGCCGTAGTCGCGATACTCCTGATAAAGATCGTCCAGCAACGGCATTTCGGTACGGCAGGGTCCGCACCAGGAGGCCCAGAAATTCAGCAGAATCACGGTTCCCCGCTGCTCGCTTAGCTTCAGGTTGCTGCCATCCAGGGTCTTGAGCGTAAAGTCCGGTGCTGGCGCACCTTCCTCTGCGGCAAGCGCATTGCTGGAAAAAATCAGCGCCAACGCGCCTATCACTAGCATCAGTGTCTTTTTCATTATTGCTCCCCCCATTTCTTATTTTCAGAAAAACAGACTGACACCCGCGGTCAGCTCCAGATTGTGCGTGGTCTTATCCTCGCCAAGCACATCCAGATTAAAGATATGGTCTTTCATATCCACCCGCACGGCGATCAAATCATTGACCAGCAGGCGGTAACCCACACCGACCCCCAGGGTGAAATGCTCTTCGCCGGCGAAATCGGTAATCCCGGCTCCACCAAGCAGATAAAGGGCGTTATTGAACGTTCGTCCGCCAGACAGAAAGGCCTCGCCGGGTAGCAGGTTGTACCCCACCGACGCCTGGTAATAAGTGAACTCACGCTCATCATCATTCAGCAGACGCACCCCCGCATTAAGGGTTTCGAAACTGGTTTCTCCAGCCTCGGCGCGGCCCAGCACTGCCTCGAAGAACACATCCTCGGACAAGTGATAGTCCAGCCGCACGCCCACCACTGGCTGAGCACCAAAATCTTCAATCGAGAGAATGCCTGCGTACACACCCGCCTCGAAGTTTTCGCTATCGATATCCGCTTCCTTGATACGACGCCGCTCGATTTGCGGATCCAGTACCGATTCCGGGTCTGCGTCGCGCACAGCGGATATATCGTCTGCCGTTTCAGCTATTGCTCCTGCCGGGAGTAATAGAGGCAGGATCAGAAAAGCAGGGAGAAACCGAGTTTCCATTCTTCCAGATTCCGGTTGTCGTTTTCTTCGGTGAACAGCACATAACTTCGGTATTCACCCCGTAATACAAAACCGCGAGCCAGGTAGGCCTTCAGCCCGGCGCCGGCAAAAGCCAGCGTTTCGTCACGATTTTCCGGGCGCACCAATGTCGCCCGGGGTTCAATACTGGCGCGGCCGGTTCCCAGCATCGTATAGGGAGAGATTCTCCAGCGCGGAAACAGCTGATGCTGAAGGTTGAAATCAATCAGCTTGGTATTGGAAAAATTCCCACTGGCCTGGGTAAACATCGCCTCGGCAGTGAGGTTTTCTGTGAACCGGTAGCCAAGCCCCACCGCCAGCGAGGTGACACCTTCAAGTTCTCCCGCCAGCACCGATGCCTGCCAGTGCCCACCAGTAAAATCCTCGTGACCCAGATTCTGCAGTTCCGGTGTCTCACCGCTGCCGTCCAGGGTAGACAGTAACGCCTTGCGAGGCACCCAGCCGATGCGGCCACGGGCGGTTTCAACCTTGATCCAGCCGGCGCGCTGGAACAGCAGGGTCAGCGGCGCATGGCGCTCTACCACATGGAAAACCGGGTAACCGCGACCGGGCCCGGTATGGATATCCACATAGGGCTCCGCAACCTTGACTTGCAAGGGAGGTGACGGTTCGGATGAAACCGCTTTTACCGGTAACAGCACCAGCATGGATAACAACACAACTACAAGGCGCAACGGGTGCGTCTCCCCTTTCAATCGGACATCAAATAAGCCCGGCATGTCGATTCCGGGCTTGTTTTCATGGCAAGACTTTTACGCCATTCGCCTTGCGAACAAGGCTCCAACGGCACCAGTCAGGTTATCCAGACTTGGCGCTTTATCAGTTTTCGGGCACCCGGAACGGGTCGTTATAGAGCTGCGCCCCAAGATCGGCCCATTCCGCCAGCAACCGCAATTCTTCCACCTTCAGCCAGTCGTCATGGGCACCGCCCTGTACAAAGATATCAAAGAATGCGTCGGAATTGCGCGCCTGGCCAGCCCGAATGAGTGCCGAGACCGGCACGGTTTCCGTCACCGGAACAGGATTACCCATGTTATCCAGAATCAGCTCGCCGTCTTCATCAGTTTGGTAAACCACATTGCCTTCACCGTCAGTGACGATCTCCAGCCGGTCGACCAGGGCGCCGTCTTCCAGCACCAGCTCGTTGTCATTGAACAGCAGTTCCCGGTAGCTGGTGGGCTGTAACGGCTGATCTGCAGACGCCTCACCAGTGAGCTCCAGCTGCGCCGGCGGCACCTGCAACGCATTCATGGCATCCCGGCGATTATGGCAAGAAGAACAGGTAACATCCTGCAGGCTGCCACCCACGTCCGCCTGGCGTGGCAGATCCCAAAGCGGCTGAATGTGGTCCTGATAATGAATCACCGTGCGGCATTCCGCCTGCCATTGCTGCTGACAGGGCACCGGGGCAGGCGCCAGTGTCTGCAGGTCCGCATAGGCCAGCAACAGGTCTTCAGCCGGAGCCGGATCGCTCCAGGCATCAAAGCCGCGCATATCAATGGCCGGGATTTCCCGTTCCGGATAGAGCCGGGTGAGCGCCTGAGCCATGGTTTCGCCGGCATCGGCAAACCCGACCACATCGGTGCGGGTATTTGGGAAGGGCTGCCCGGTCAGGGGAGCACCCGCATTGATCGAAGGTGCCATGCCATCAGTACGGCCATGGGGCAACGGCGAATTGTTGGCGTGGCAGCCCTGGCATTGCAGGGTTTCGCCCGGGCGCAGATTGATCCATGCACCATGACGGCTGTACACCGCCTTGCCCGTGGCATCGACCAATTGCAGGCCCAGCGGCGCGTCAGCGGGTACCCGCGCTCGCACCGAGCCGTCCGGCTCTACCGGCACATAGCCGACAATTTCGCGCATGCCGAAATTAGCCGCCCGCCCGAACTGGGCTCCGGCGATATCCCGGACATCCTCGTCGGGGATCAACACGCCCTTGGTAATCCGCAGAAAACGCACCTGCCGCTCTTCCGGGGCCACCAGGGAAGGATCCCGGAACTGCTCGAGCGTGGAAATACCGGGAAGCCGAGGGTTATTGAAACTGACAAACCGGCTATCCATGTCGTAGACACTGCGAATATCCAGTCGCGCCAGGTTGTCTTCAGCGAGGGCATCGTCCCGCTCATTGGCCACGGCCTGCGTTGGCAGGGTTCGCGACGTTGCCACAGCCAGTTCTGTGACCCAGAGATTCGCCTGCGGGGTGACCACTGGCCGCTGAGTTCCCTCGGCCGGGTCCAGAATCCATAGACCGAAGGCAGGCGGTGCTTCCGGCAGTCCCTGATTTAGATACTCGGCGGTACAGGGCCGCAGGGTTTGCCCCTCCCGCAAGCGACAGGGAGACCAGGCGATCAAAAAACGACCGGAGCCATCATCCATGCTCACCAAATCCGCCAGTCGCCCTTCCACCGCCACGGCATCACCCAAAGAGCTGGCCGGGCCCGGCAACGCCTGCTCTGCCTGACTACCAACCCGACCAAACAACGGGCCCTCACGATTCACGAAGTTGCCAATATGGATGGCCAGCGGCTGCATCTGCCCGGCTCCGGCCTCGCGCAAACGTGCAGCGGTGAGCAGACGACCATCGCCCATGAGCGAGAGGGGCAGGAATTCCCGAGTGCGATTATTACCGGCGTCATGGCTATCGGCACCGTATAGGGGGGTAAGCCCGGTTCCGTCCGGGTTAACCCGGTACAGATCAAAGCGGTTTTCATTATCCTTGTTATCCCAGCGCAGGAAGATCACCCGCCCATCGCGGCCCACCAGGGGCGCCACATCATGGCTCATATTGAAGGTGATCTGCTCAATCTCCACGCCGTCCGCACTCATCACGTGCAGGGCGAAGGCATAAGTATCACGGCCTTCTTCCAGCGGGGTGAACTGGGGCTTGCCCTCATCCAGCAACCTGGCCCGGGCCTGGCGCTGGCGGGTTGAGGCAAACACGATACGGCCATCGGGCAAATAGGCCGGATAGCGATCCTGGCCTTCTTCTGCGCGCAGGTCGCTGCTGATCAGCCGTCGCGCGACGCCCGTTTGAAAATCATATTCCCACAGGTTCCAGGTAGGCTGCTCATCCTCATCTGCATCGACAATTTCCGGCGCCCGAGCGGAAAATAGCAGACGACTGCCGTCGTAGCTCATGGTGAGATCACGGACGTCGTGGCCGGAACCGAAGATCGTCGTGGAGACATCACGAGTCACAGCACGGGAGGAAGCGCTGTCACGCACCATCAGCCTGGCCCCGGCCTGGAACGCTGCCGGTTCTTCCAGGGACTCAACCACAATCTCACCGTCGTCATCCCTGGGCAGCGAACGCTGCACATACGCCACCGGGATATCGGTTACCGTGGGGTCCTTCTGCTGATCCCCCCCGTCCATGCCTCCGCAGCCGCTTATCCCCACAAGCAGGCCCAGCAGGACAGGTACCCTCATTATTTTCACCGTTCGTCCGTTTTTTTCTGGTTTGTGTCAGTATCGCGAATCTGTTGTTGATTTTCTGGGCCCCAATTCACAGAGCCTGATGCAGAATGTCATGGACAATGATTGCGGGAAACGGGAAATCTGTTAAACGGTCGATCTGTACTGCCAATCAATGACAGACGGACGACACCGTATCAAAGAAAAAGGATACAGCCATGAAAGGCTATCGGGGGATATTTCTGGTGACGCTGGCTCTCAGCTTGCCTGTGACAGGCATGGCCAACAGTCGCGACCAGGCACAACGCATTCACAATCGTCTGGCGGGTGTGCCGGCGGATGCTGCCACGCTCACTACCATGGCCAACCTGATCCAGGGCAACCCTACCAGCGGCCCCCGTGACGCGGCGGAACTGGCCATGGACCACCCGGCGTTCTATAACGTCACTGTCAAGCAGTTCGCCACACCGTGGACCAATGAGGCCCAGGATGTGTTCGCGCCATTGAATGACTATACCGCCACGGTAATCGGTGCCATTCGCGATGATCTGGACTTTCGGCGAATCCTCTACGATGACCTGCTTTACGTGGGCAACGTCACCCCAGCGGCGTCTGCGGACAGCAATGCCCATTACCGCAACCTGGAGAGTCAGCACGCCAATCTGGCCGATGTGCTTTCCGCCAGCAGCCAGGCCAGCCAGTACGGCACGCCGTCACAGGCCGTTGCCGGGGTGCTGACCACCCGTGCCGCTGCCAACGCCTTTTTCTATGCCGGCACCAACCGGGCCATGCTGCGCTTCACCCTGATGAACCATCTCTGTCGTGACCTGGAACAGGTGCAGGACACCACTCGCCCCTCCGACCGCATCCGTCAGGATGTCAGCCGCAGCCCCGGCGGCGACAGCCGTATTTTCCGCAACAACTGCATCAGCTGTCACAGCGGCATGGACCCGCTGGCCCAGGGCTTTGCCTACTACGACTGGGAAGGCCCGCAGGAAGGCGATGGTGGCCGCATGGTCTACAACACCAGCGCCGATCTGGATACCGGCACCCGGGTGCAGGGCAAATATCTGATCAACAGCAACAACTTCCCCTGGGGGTACATCACCCCGGACGACAACTGGGACAACTACTGGCGAAAAGGCCCCAATGCCAACCTGGGCTGGGACCCGAATCTGAACGGCAGTGGCAGCGGCGCCGCCAGCCTGGGCCGGGAACTGGCCCACAGCGATGTTTTCGCCACTTGCCAGGCGGAGAAGGTTTTTCAGGCGGTGTGCCTGCGCAAACCCGCAGACAGTGCCGACACCTCTCAGCTTGAGAACATGACGAGCCAGTTCAAAAACGATAACTACCGCATGAAGACGCTGTTTGCCGATGCGGCCACCTACTGCATGGGGGACTGAGGCGATGCGATACTTACCACTTGTCAGTGCTCTCCTGGCCGCGTTGATCAGCGGCTGTGGCGGCAGCAGCAGCGGCTCCGACACCACCCCGAACGTTAACAATGCTGGCGGCAACAACAACGTCAACTACGACGGCCCTGCACCACGCAATGCTGACGTCTCCGCTTTCAAGATCTATATCTGGAACAATATGGTCAGCGAGCAGCGCTGCGGCGCCTGTCACCGCGATCAGCAGCCTGCCTTCCTGCAGACCGGCGATATCAACCAGGCCTATGCAGCAGCCAACCCGCTGATCAACCTTAACCAGCCAGCGTCCTCGCAGATGGTGCAGAAAGTCGCCGGTGGGCATAACTGCTGGGAATCTGATTCGCAATTCTGCGCCGATCAGATCAGTACCTGGATCAGCGCCTGGGCTGGCGAAAGTCTGGGGCTGGGGGGCGGCACCACGGAACTGGAAGAACCGCCGATCAAGGACCCGGGCAACAGCAAGAATTTCCCCCAGGACCCGAGCCTGTTCCAGACCCATGTCTATCCGTTGCTGGACGACCATTGCAGCGACTGCCACCAGAGTGATGCCAACACCCCCCAGGGCCCCTATCTGGCTGCAGATGATGTGAACGAGGCATACACGGCCGTGCGCAGCAAGATCGACCTGAACAGCCCTGAATTGAGCCGTCTGGTAGAGCGTCTCGGTGAAGACAGCCACAACTGCTGGAGCGATAACTGCGACAGTGATGCCCTGGCCATGGAAAATGCCATTCGCGCCATGGCGAACGCCATTGTCCCTACCGCCCCCGATAACGATCTGGTGCTGAGCAAATCACTCAATGTGGACGATGGCACCCTGGCCGCCGGCGGCGGCCGTTACGAGAGCAACATCATCGCCCGCTATGAATTCAAGACCGGGGAAGGCCTCACCGCCTTCGACAGCTCCGGAGTAGACCCGGCCATCCACCTGCAATTCAATGGCGACGTCACCTGGGAAGGCGGCTGGGGCATTCGTCTCAACAACGGCAAAGCCCAGGGCAGCACCGCCACCAGCAAGAAGCTCAGTGACATGATCCGCACCACCGGCGAACTGACCCTGGAAGCCTGGCTGGTGCCCGCCAGCACCGGCCAGGATGATGCCCATATCATCAGTTACTCCGCCGGCCCGGATGCCCGCAACCTGACACTGGCGCAAAGCGGCAGCAATTATCAGCTGTTCCAGCGTATCGGCGAAGCCACTGACGGCAACGGCGAACCGGTGCTGGAAACGGCTGACGATCCGCTGCAGGCCAGCCTGCAGCACGTGGCGGTGACCTTCGACCCGGTAAACGGCCGACAGATCTATATCAATGGTGCCCGCAACGGCGCCACCGATCCGGTCAGCCCCGCCCTGCTCAACACCTGGGATGACACCTTCGCCTTAGTCCTGGGCAACGAGGCGTCCAGTGACCGCCCCTGGGAAGGGGTAATCCGTTTTGCCGCCATCCATAACCGGGCACTCACTGAAGAACAGATTCGCACCAACTTCGACGCCGGCGTCGGCGAGCGTTATTTCCTGCCCTTCTACATCGGTCATCTGATCGACCAGCCCGGCGCCTATGTGGTGTTCGAAGTGTCACGCTTCGATAACTTCAGCTACCTGTTCGCCGCGCCCTACTTCATCAACCTGGAGCAGGATGTCGTCAGCGAAGAAGTCCCCCTGGCCGGCCTACGTCTGGGCATCAATGGACAGGTACCGGATGTGGCACAAGCCTTCGCCACCCTGGACACAGAGATCGGCGGCGACGGCTACAGCGAACAGGGGGAAACCCTGTCCCGCCTGGGCACCTTGCTGCCGGTGGAGCAGGGCCAGGACAACGATGAATTCTTTCTGACCTTCGAGCGGCTGGGTAGCCATACCCATGTGCACACTGAACCGCAGCCCTTGCCGTTGACCCCTAACGAATACGGCGAACAACCACTGGCAGGGCTACGCAACTTTGCCGAAATCAACGCCACCATGAGTGTGCTTACCGGAGTACCAGAGGGTTATGGAGACTTGCCGGACACCTATCAGCGCCTGCGCACCCAGCTTCCCAGCGAGGAAAACATTGAAGCCTTCCTCACTGCTCATCAGGTCGGCGTGGCGCAGCTGTCTATCGAGTACTGCAACGCCCTGGTGGAAGCCGAGCGCACCAATGATGGCAGCATCACACCCCTGTTCTCAGGGCTGAACTACAACGTTGGTGCCGACACCATTACCCAGCAACAATGGCGGGACTGGGTCATCTCCCCGCTGTTCGAGCGCATGGTCGGCAACGGTCAGGCGGATCAGCCAGCCCGGGCCGATGTGGAGGGGGAACTGGAAAGCCTGCTGTTCAACACCAATCTGACACAGTGCAGCAGTGACTGCGTGGAACGCACCGCCACCGCGGCAAAGGCGGCCTGTGCCGCCATGCTGGGCAGTGCCACCATGCTGATGCAATAAGGGGAAAATCATGAAACGTAACTTTCTAAAAAAACGTACCCAGCCCCTGCATCCGGATGCACCCTTGTTGAATCTGGGCCACGGCAAACCGGTCAGCCGCCGGGACATGCTGGGCCGCGGCTTGCTCACCGGCGCAGCGTTCGGCAGCGTCGGCATGTTCGGCCTGTTCAGTAACCCTCGCGACGCCATGGCGGCACTGTCCGGTGATCTGGAAGGCATGAAAACCGACTGCGGCATCGCCGCCGCCGGGGCCGGCAAGATCCCCTTCATCTGTTTTGATCTCGCCGGTGGCGCTAACATTGCCGGCTCCAACGTGCTGGTTGGTGGCGAGGGAGGACAACAGGACCTTCTCAGCAGTGCGGGTTATTCCAAGCTTGGGCTACCGGGCAACCTGGCACCCAATAATGACCCGGGCACCATCAATACCGAGCTGGGGCTGGCATTCCATAGTGACTCCCCTTTTCTGCTTGGCATTCTCGACAAGGCACCAAACGCCACCGCCAATGTGAATGGCTGCGTGATCCCGGCACGCTCGGAAAACGATACCGCCAATAATCCCCACAACCCCATGTACGGTATTTTCAATGCCGGTGCGGACGGCGAACTACTGTCGTTGATAGGCTCTCGCAGCTCCATATCCGGTGGCAACTCCATGTCCCCGGATGCATCCATCATCGCCTCAGCCCGTCCCACCAAGGTAGACCGGCGCTCCGATGTGACCGGTCTGGTAGACACCGGCAAACTGGTCGGCCTGCTCGACCAGGCCGATGCCGTGTCGGTAATGGAATCCATCGCCCGCATCAGCCACAAACGCATCGACCGCATCGACAGTGGTCTTACCAATACCAACCGCCGCGACAACCTGCGCAACCTGCTGCGTTGTGGTTATGTGGAAGCGGCAGATATCACCGACCGCTACGGCGACCCTTCCACCCTGGATATCCGCCAGGACATGGACATTCTCGGCATCTTCTCGGACGCCGAGTTGAACGATCGGGAGTTTGAGAAAACGGCCTCGGTGATGAAGCTGGTGGTCAACGGCTACGCCGGTGCCGGTTGTATCAGCATGGGTGGTTTCGACTATCACACCGGCGAACGGGGAACCGGTGAAATCCGCGACCGCCGTGCCGGGCGGTGCATGGGAGCCTGCCTGGAGTACGCTCGCCGCAAGGGAGTGCCACTGATGATTTATGTGTTCAGTGATGGCTCCGTGGCCAGCAACGGGCGCATCGATGACTCTGCCGAAGGACGTGGCAAGGGCGAATGGACTGGCGATAATTCATCGACCGCGGCGTCCTTCTTTCTCGTTTACGACCCCAATGGCCGCCCCACCCTCAATACGGCGGGCAGCACGGCGGAACAACATCAGCAGCTGGGCTGGATGCGCCCGGATGCCTCGGTGGAAACCGCTGGCACCCCGGCCGCCAACAACGTCAACCTGTTGGCGGAAACCGTGTGGCTGAACTACATGGCGCTTCATGGTGAGCAGGGCTTGTTCTCGGAGAAGTTCCCCAATCACAGTCTGGGCAACAGCGACTCCATGGACCGGCTTACCGCCTTCGAGCCCATCGTTAGTGGTACCATTACCTGACGGCAACCGTTGGAGCTTTGCGAGCAAAGCTCCAATATCTACACACTGGATCTACACACTGGTCCCGGATACACCGATGCATCGCCCTCGCCCGCTTCGCTCCCTGCTTGCCAGCCTGCTACTGCTGCTGGCGCTCCCCGTGCACGCCGACTGGCAACAACACGATTGGGATGTGATGGGCACCCGCGCCAGTGTTTCCCTGTGGTCAGAGAGCAATGCCGCTCCCCTTTTCCAGCAACTGGAAGCGGAAATGGAGCGGCTCAACCAGTTACTGTCGCCCTGGGTGGAAGACAGTGAACTGACTCGGCTTAACCAGCGTGGCCATGAAAAACCGCAAACCATCAGCCCCGAGTTCTATCGGTTACTGGAACGGTCCCTGCATTTCTATCAGCTCACCGACGGCGCCTTCGACATTACCTTTGCCAGTGCCGGCCATCTCTATGACTACCGGGAAGGTAAGGCGCCAAACGCTTCCCAGCTAGCCGATGCGGCCGAGCACATCGGCGCCGACCGCATTGAGTTACTGCCGAATCACCGGGTGCGCTATCGCACACCCGGCACCCGCATCGATCTGGGCGGCATCGCCAAGGGCTATGCCATCGACCGGGGTATCGCGCTGTTGAAAGAGGCGGGTATTAAGCATGCCTGGCTGTCCCTGGGCGGTGACAGCTATGTGCTCGGTGACCACCGGGGTCGCCCCTGGGAAGTGGGCATCCAGCACCCTCGTAACCAGGAGAAGGTGGCCATGCGCCTGCCCATCAGCGACCTGGCCATGTCCACCTCCGGCGATTACCAGCGCTACTTCATCCGTGATGGCCGCCGCATCCACCACATCCTGTCACCGCAGACCGGCAAGAGTATCGATGGTCTGGCCAGCGTTACCGTGCTCGCGGACAACAGCCTGGATGCGGATGCTCTCTCCACCAGTGTCTTTGTGCTGGGAGTAGAAAAAGGCCTGGCGCTGATCAACCGGCTAGCGGATACCTCGGCCATCATCATCGACCGCAATGGCAATGTTTTTTATTCCGACGATTTAACGACACCGGAGTAACGGTGGATTACGCCTAGGGCTAATCCACCCTACGGGCCTACGGGCGAGTCACCAGCCAGGTGCCGGCGCCGATCATGGTGCCGCCAGCGACGATGCTCAGAGGTTGTTGCAAACCGGGATTGCGGTGGCGGGTAATCCGTTGGGCCAGTAATGCATAGACAGCCTTAACGCCGCCCACGCTGAAAACCGTAATCAGCAGCACCGCGACAATACCCATCGCATCCGGCGAGTGCATATCCACAAACAGGGGAAACAGGCTGGCATAGAAAACGATGGCCTTGATGTCGCCCAGGGTCACCGCCAGGCCGGCGAGAAAACTGACGGTCCTGCTACCACCGGCAAACGGTTCGACTTGCAATGCAGCCCCACGATGCCGGATCAGGTTGATGCCGAACCACACCAGCCAGAGCCCGGCGGCAATACGGACCAGGGCAAACAAGCCACCCAGTTGCTGGGCCAGCTCGCTCATTCCCCACAGGGCAAGCGCAGCGAACAACAGATCCGCCACCACAATACCCGCGGCCACCCACAGGCCCTGCGACAATCCCAGCCGGGCAGAACGCACCACTACCAGGGCCACACTGGTGCTGGGCAGTGCCGCCAGCACCATCATCACCGGCATCAGTAACAGTAACCCGTATCCATCCATGGCCATGCCCTGCGATAAAACCCGTTGCCTTGCGAACAAGACCCCCACTAAATCGTTGGTCTCGACACAAACAACACCGTTGGCGCCTTGCTGGCAAGGCGAAGAGGCCGATTCCCTCTTACTCTATGGGCGCCTCGGAACCACCAGCCGGCGGCTCACGCCGGGTCCGCAACGCCTTGTTGTACAGATCGGCCAGTCCTTCATGGGCTGCCGCACTGAAACGCTTCAACCGCTTGCGGGTCACTGTGACCTGCTCAAACGCGGACGCCTGCAGGGAATATTGCTGACGCCGCATCAGCCGCTCACCGCGCTTTTGCAAGCTGGCCAGCTCCTGCTCCAGAGCGGGCAGTTCCTGGCGGAAAAAATCCAGCCGCTGGACCCGGTTACTCGCCACCATGACCCGGCTACGCAATTCACGGGTCTGGTCGAGCATGGCGCTGATGTCGTTCAGTTCCTGCTGGCGCTGCCACTGGCGAGGCACGATATCCTGCTGCATTTCCCACAAAAGAACCCCCTTGTAGAAATCCAGCTTGGCGGTCATATCCGGCCGTTTACGCTTGCCCCAACTCCGGGTTTTGCGTTCGGCCTCCTGCTGAGCCTGCCAAAGACGCTGCTCATCGTCAGTGGCAAAAGGCAGCGGCTCCTGATCAGATACAGCAGTCCGGTAATCACCCTGCAGGCGGGTAAGGCGACCCTGAAAATCTTGCTGTGACAATTCCCGCAGCAGGGCCTGAGCCTGGGGCCTGACTTCCTGATGCTTGCGCTCATGGGCGTCGAGCATGGTCTGCATGGCGGGCAAGGTATTCTGCCATTGAGTCAGCAGATTCCGTTGGCGCATCAGCTCATGGTAGTTGTGCCAGCCATGCTGGAACTCCCTGGTGGCAAACCATTCGTAGAAAGTCGGAAAACTCTTCACCCGCTTTGGTAAAAACGGCGGCACCGGGTCCATGGCGGTGGACCAGCGTGGCTCACCGACCATTTCCGTAAACCAGTCACCATTGGCAATCCGCGCCTCCACTTCCAGCAGGTACTCTTCCAGCCCGTCGAAGCGTTCCAGCGCAGTCTGGAAAGCCTGACGAGCAGAACGCTGATCGCCCATCTGTTCGTACAGATAGGGGATCGCCAGCTGCGCTTCCTGCACGGTGGAACGCTGGATCGATTTACGGTCCAGTTTCTGCAGCACCGGCAACGCCCTGGCCGGCTGATTCTCGATCAACAGGGCACGGGCGTAGAGCAGCAGGGAGACATCAGCGAACGGCCCTTCCAGGCGGGCATCGCGCAGCAGCTGCAAAGCACGGTCCTCCTGATCGCTGCGCAGCATGTAAATCGCCAGCGCCAGCATGGCCTTGTCCTTGATCGCGTTTACCTCCGGCGCACCGGGCGGCAGGTTGGCTAGTTCCCACAACCATTCCTGGCCCAGACCAGGGTGCTTGCCGTTGATCCAGCTGATCGCCAGGTTATAGCGCAGGTAGGCATTGAGCGGGTGATTAGCGGCAAAGGCATCCAGGGATTCCGCCGCCTCTTCATAGCGGCCCAGACGCATCAGCACCCGCGCCCGCAGGCTGTGGTAAACCTCTTGCAGGTCCTCAGGCGGCGTACCGGCCTGCTGCTCAAGAGTTTCCAAAGCGCGAGCGTATTTCTGTTGTCGGTAGTAAAGCCCGGCCAGATGAATCCAGGCCCGCTGGGCCACCTCGCCACTGACCTGCTGGTCCAGCAACGCACTGAACACCCGCTCGGCATCCTCCGGCATACCGTAGGCGCTGTACATGGCGCCCAGCAGCACTTCCAGATCTGCCCGGTGCACATCCACCTCGCCGCGCTCAAGGGCCATCTGTGCCCGCGTCAGGGCAGCGAAGTAATCCCCCTGCAGATAGAGATATGCCACCTCCCCATAGGCCAACTCCTGCACCTGATGCGGTTTGTCCAGCCGCCCCCAGGCCAGTGAGCTGATCAGCAACAACACCACGCCAGACCACTTCAGCATGTTCGCCTCAGCGCCAGTCACGGAACAGGAGACGAGGCTGCTGTTTGGCCTTGTCATCCTCAATATGCAGCTGAACGAAATGGCGGCCATGGCGCTTTTCAAACTGCCCGGTGACACCCCGTCGAATTTCCCTGTCCTCTGGCCCCATGCCGGTCACAAAGGCGGTGATTTCGTGCTCGCCGTTTTTCACGTTGGCCAGCGCCAGTCGCTGCACCGCACCATTTTTCAGGGCCCGGATTTCCCGCTCGGTGTACAGATGGCTGGCCAGGACTTCGCCATCCAGCTCCAGAGTAATGCTGTCCGGCTGGAAGTAATGGCCCACATCCAGGGACACATAGATGCCCACCTGGGTATCGGCAGGAAACAGCAGTTCCTCCTCCAGCAATAGCAGACGCTTATTGACTTCCAGTACGTCGCGCTTGAAGTCCGCCAGCTCCTGATCCAGCTCGGCCCCCTGAATCTGGCTGGCAACCAGCATCAATAGCAACACTACTACTTGGCGCATTGCGCTCCCCCAATCCCGATGGTTTTTTGGCAATCTACCATAGCCATGCGACTTTGACTGTTGCGATCGTCACACCTGATCGGTTCTTCACGTTAACTTGTCCGATCAACGGCGATTCTTCGCCCATGACATCCCCATCGCTTCCCTATCCAGTACTGATTACCGGTGCCAGCTCTGGCATCGGTCTGGCACTCACTCGCCTTCATCTGGCGCGAGGAGATCAGGTTATCGCCAGCAGCCGCGACCCTGACAGCTCGCCGCTGGCGGCACTGACCGCCCGGCATGACACGTTGACGCTGGTGGCGGCGGATCTGACCGACCCACAGGGGCCTGCAGGGCTCGCCGAGGAAGTCAAAACACACACAGAGCATCTGTCGCGAGTGATTCATTGTGCCGGGGTGCTACACGATACCCGCCGGAATCTGTCACCGGAAAAGCGACTGGAAGATCTGTCGCTAGAGAGCCTGGAATACAGTTTCCGACTGAACGCCTGGGCCCCGATGCTGCTGGCCCGCAGCCTGCTGCCACAGCTACGCCGCCAGCCGGCAACCTTCGCCGCCATCTCTGCCCGGGTCGGCAGTATTACCGACAACCATCTCGGCGGCTGGTACAGCTATCGCAGCAGCAAGGCAGCGCTGAACCAACTGATCCGCACCTTTGCCGTGGAGGCTCGACGCCGGGCTCCTCAGCTCACCCTGCTGGCATTGCATCCTGGCACCACTGACACCCCACTATCCGCTCCCTTCCAGTCCCGGGTCCCGGAAGAAAAGCTGTTTTCTGCAGACTGGGTGGCAGAGCAATTGACAGTTCAGCTGGACCAGGCAACACCGGAACAGAGCGGCAGTTTTATTAACTGGCGGGGCGATCCGCTACCCTGGTAGCAGATACAAATTTTCCACACTTGTCGCTTGCCATACCCTGCCTGCTCGCGCCACTATCAACGGGCTGATACACAATGTGTATCGGCACTCATGCCGGCGGCCCGGTCAGGATGCCGCGCCATGCGCGCCCCATCAGGGGCGCGGTGGCGTGGCGGGAGATCGGGCCGTTCGGCATGCACCTATCCCGCTTCACCCCCGCGACGAATCATCTGCCCTTCATTGATGCAACTTTCCCGCTATGCTTGCCTCTAACAGAGCCAATGCCAAGGAGTTCGGGAATGAAAAAAGTACTTTCGCTATGGCTGATCACGGCCACCATCGTGCTGGCGGGCTGTCAACGACTGGGGTCGCTAGAGGCGCCGGAAGTCAGCGTATCCGGCATTGCCCTCAACAGTATCAGCCTGTTTGAACAGGAATGGGGGCTCACTTTGCGTGCCCGCAATCCCAATGACCGGGAACTGACGCTGAAGAGCCTGGACTATGAGATCTTTATCAACGGCGAAAAGTTTGCCCGCGGCCTCACCGGCGACAGCGTCACCCTGCCCGCCATGGGCGATGCCCAAGTGACCACCACGATTACCACCAGCCTGCTGAGCAGCCTCAAACAGTTGCAGAAAATCCAGCAGCAACAGGACAAGCCGCTGCAGTATCGCCTGGTCGGCAAAGCCAGAGTCGCCGGGGTACCCTTGCCCCTGTCCTTCGACAAGGAAGGCGAAATGAAACTGCCGGCGATGCCTTGACCCTTCTTTGAAAAGCATTTTTTTACCACAGAGGGCACAGAGCACACCGAGATAGAACAGTGGTGTTACCTGTGCCCTTAGTGGTTAACCAGACAGCTTCTCGTTTGCTTGATAGTTCCCAACCCAAACCGATTTTTCCCTCAGTGTCCTCTGTGCCCTCTGTGGTAAAAAATCACTTCCCCTGACGCTCGCGTCGAAACCGGGCCGGAGTCTGCCCGGTCCAGCGGCGGAAAGCATGATTGAAGTTGGAGAGTTCGGAGAAACCCAGTCGATCGCTGATCTCTTCCATGCCCAGCCCGCCCAGAATCAACCACTGCTCCGCCAGCATCCGTCGCACTTCATCGAGCAACTCCCGGTAACCGGTGCCCTCAGTGCGCAGCTGCCGACGCAGTGTGCGAGTGGTCACACCCAACTCTGATGCCATGGCTTCCATATCCGGAAAGCGGCCCGGCTGGCTAAGCAGGCGGCGGCGCACCCGTAACGCCACCCCACCCTGTCGATAGCGCTGCACCAGCAGTTGCTGGCATTGCTCCTCGCAGAGCCGGGCGGTAACCGGGTTGGCCTGAGGCAAGGGCATATCCAGAAGACCAGCGACAAACCGGGCCTGACTGTGAGACTGATCGAAACAGGGCGGCAACCCGAAAATAGCGGTAAACGGCGCAGGATCCTGCTCAGGCAATCGCAGGGCCAGGGAGGACAGCGGAATACGGCTGGCGAACAATTCTTCCTGGACCATCATCACCGCGCTGGCATCCCGTGCCAGCAGGTAGGGGCGAATGGTTTCCGGTAACCCGCTGTCATCCAGGATCAACACCGCCTCCCCCTGCTCCTCCTCAAGGCGGATATCCAGGAAGGCAAAGGTCAGATCCAGATAGCGCACCCCCAGCTCCACCGCCTGCCGAAAGGTAGGGCTACTGAGCAGGGCAAAGCCCCACACCCCGTAACTGCTCAGGTGATAACGCTGCCCCATGGCCAGGCCATGTCTGACCGGATCATCCAGCTGCGCACAAAGGTTCTCCACCACCCGGCGCTCCTGGGCCCGCTCGATGGTCGCCTCCGGCCGATGCAGCATTGCCGGGTCAATATCGCTGCCTGCCAGACAGGCCTGCGCGTCCAGCCCCTGTTCGGCGGCGTAGGCCATTTGCAGGCGCACACTGGTGATGGCACGACGTACATCCATGAAATGTCCGTTTCCCACAATTTTCTGTCCCAGAATGCCATAAACAAGACGTATCCGTCCCGTTAGAGTAACCATCAATAAAAGACTATTGGGATGTTTACCATGCAAGTGACCCACAACGTGGTGATTATCGGTGCCGGCTTCGGCGGACTCGGCATGGCCATTCGCCTGAAAGCCCAGGGCGAAGAGAATATTTTGATGATCGAGAAAGGCCACGACGTGGGTGGCTGCTGGCGCGACAACACCTACCCTGGCGCCGCCTGCGATGTGCCTTCCCATCTGTATTCGTTTTCCTTCGAGCGCCATTACCCGTGGAGCCGCCGCTTCGCGCCGCAACAGGAAATCTTTTCCTACCAGCAATACTGTGCGCGCAAGTACGACCTGTACCGGCATATCCGCTTCAACACGGAAGTCGCCGACGCCCGCTACCAGGATGAAGACGGCATCTGGGAATTGACCCTGACCAACGGTGACACCCTCACTACCCGGGTACTGATCACCGCCACCGGCCAGCTCAACCAGCCCGCCTACCCGCCGCTGTCCGGTATCGAGGATTTCGCTGGTGCGCATTTCCACAGCGCCCGCTGGGACCACGACGTGGACCTGACCGGCAAAACCGTGGCCGTGGTGGGCACTGGCGCCAGCGCCATCCAGTTCGTGCCGGAAGTGGCCAAGGTGGCCGGCAAAGTAAAACTGTTCCAGCGCTCCGCTGCCCATGTGATTGCCAAACCGGATCGCGCCTACAGCAAACTGGAACACCAGGTACTGAGCAAGGCCCCCATTACCCAGACCCTGGACCGGCTACGCATTTATGCCACCAACGAATCACGGGCCCTGGGCTTTACCACTTTCCAGAAGGCCATGAAGGTGTACGAGTGGCTGTTCAGTCGGCACCTGAAGCAGCAGATCAAGGATCCCGCCCTGCGCGAGAAACTGACCCCGGATTACCCCATGGGCTGCAAGCGCATTCTGATGTCCAACGATTACTACCCGGCCCTGGCACAGGACCATGTGGAGGTGATCAACCACGGCATCAGTTCGGTGGACCAGCGCGGCCTCACCGACAGCACCGGCACACATCACGACGCCGATGTGATCATCTACGGCACCGGCTTCAAAGCCACCGACTTTCTCACCCCCATGACCATTACCGGCCGTGACGGGGCAGACCTGAACGCGGTGTGGAAAGATGGCGCCGAAGCCTACCTGGGTATCACCGTGCGCGGCTTTCCCAACCTGTTCATGCTCTATGGCCCCAACACCAATCTAGGCCACAACTCCATCATCTACATGCTGGAAAGCCAGATTCACTACATCCTGCAATGTGTAGCGGAGATGGACGAACAGGGCATCAAGGCACTGGAAGTCCGCGACCGGGTTCAGGAAGACTTCAACAAGACGGTGCAGGACAAAATCAGCAATACCGTCTGGGACAAGGGTTGTCATAGCTGGTACAAAACCGAAAGCGGCAAGAACACCAACAACTGGCCCGGCTTCACCTTCGACTACCGCCGCCAGACACGGACCCTGGATTTGAATGACTATGAGCTCCTTCGTTGAACGAATCAGCCGGGCCCAGTCCGGCACCCAGCAATTGCTGGCCGGCGCCCTGCGCCAGTCCCTGGCAATGCTGTTCAAACCGGTGGCCAACCCCCGCTTCAGCGTCAAGACACAGCGGCGCTGGCTGGACATCATGGCCAAAACCACGCTGGTCGCCCGGGATGTACCCTGCCATGAGGCTCCCCTGGGGGACGTACCCTGCCGGCACTATGCGCCGCTGAATGCCCAAGGCACCGTGCTTTATCTGCACGGTGGTGGTTATGTGGCTGGCAGCCCGGAAAGCCACCGCTCGGTTACCTCGCACCTGGCAAAATTCGCCAATGCCCGCGTGGTCGTACCGGACTACCGGCTGGCGCCGG
>TARA_R100000655_G_scaffold68863_1_pt1 | contig 50095 bp, 49 predicted proteins | sample TARA_R100000655 | Tara Oceans TARA_R100000655 (sample SAMEA2622497) | marine metagenome | biome: marine biome (ENVO:00000447); feature: deep chlorophyll maximum layer (ENVO:xxxxxxxx); material: "saline water (ENVO:00002010), including plankton (ENVO:xxxxxxxx)" | depth 90 m
GCTACCACTAGCCCCAACAGGATTAGAAGAAATTAAATTATCTCCTGCTGAACTAGTTGAAGCTATCTCAAGAGAACTTGTATCTATATTCCAAATAACCGTATTAGCTGTATTCCCACTCGTAAGAGAAAAAGCAAAGATACTGTCAGCATTTGTTGTAGTAAGTGCTGTGGTGTTTGTACCTCCTACACGTACACTACCTTCTAAACCACTAGTAGAAGTTACATTTGCGGATATCTGCTGAACTAAATTTATAGATGTAAGATCCATTATGCAATCGCGGCTGGATTATTAGGGTCGTCTCTGTAGACGCGAATAGCAAACTCAGTCATAGATAGCTCTCCTGACTTTAACTTCTCAACAGCATCAGGGTCGTTTGAAAGAATCTCTTCTATCTGAGCCAACCTTTGTTGGTCCATAGGAGAAGCAGGGTCATAAGAGCCACCATAAACGATTTCGTATAATTGCATCATCATACCTTCGTCGGGACCTGTCATAGGTGTGGCCTCTTCGGTCTGCATTTCTAAAGCTTCGTCCACATTAGAAGCGGTTTCAGGAGCGTCTTCTTGAGGAAGAGCCTCCATCAATTTGTCAATCATGTTGGAAGGATTCTGCTCCACCATTGCTTCGGGTTGTTCTTGTTCAGCCATAATTTTATTTAGTGTAAAAGATTATAAATAAATAACCCCGATCCCCTCCTTTTGCAAGAGGATCGGGGATTATTGTGAATAGTATGTTACTGATTACTGTGGGTCGAGGCAATCCTCAAAATGAGTAGGATTAACAATGTTCACTAACACAACAAACTGACCTGCTGTGAGATCGTCGTTATTGCAACCCGTAGGATTAAAAGTAATCCTTAACGTGTCAGCGTCAGTTGGGTCATCGTAAGTCCCGACAGTATCGACTTCAGTGTCAATCAATGCTCCTGAGTTTTCTGCAAACCCAACCGCAGTAACGCTTGTATCAGCGATGTAGCCTTGAACGGACTGATCCTGAACGCCTACACGAACAACAGCCGCTGACAGGCTTCCACCTGTGAACGCCTTTGTACATATCAACATAGCCCGATCAACACGGTCATTTGCATCAAACGTATAAACGTCAAAATCTTGAGCATTGGCATTATCCGCAGCAGCTAGTGTTGAATTGTCGTAGTTGAAGAGCCATCCGTGGCTAAACCCCATAGTTACAAGAGCAGAAGGCACTCGCTTGATAAGCGAGGAACCGCCCCCATCTTTGTCGGAAATAATAAAAGAATCGTTTCCCTTGAGTCCTCCAAGAGTTTGGAGGGTTGGTGTATCATCTAAAGTTGGCATAATTTTTTAATAGTTAAAATTAATATTATGTGGGGTCCCTTTTTACAGGAACCCCACTTTAGATTAAACAGCAGCAGGTGTTGTTGAATTACGCTTGAAGATAATTGCATATCCGAAGTCAGTCTTGATCGGCTTAGAAGCAGAAGCAAGAACACCACGGAAGAATCCAATAGATCCATCAGGGTTAGAATTACGATCAGGGATGTTCAACCACTTGAAGTCACCAGTGTACTGAGTCGCATCGAAAGATATTCCGTTGCCTCCAGTAAATGGATTTGGAATCTGAGACTCCATAACCTCTGGGTGAAGAACATACGCTACTTCGTAGTCAGCGTCGTCGTAAGTACCGTTAACTGTAGTAATTCCTCCACTAATAGTATAAGGATCTACTCTAGTTGTAGTGCTTCCACTAATGCTGAACCTTGGAGCAAGATCGTCAACTAAGTGGTAGAAACCACGGAATGACTTCTCGATTCCTAAAGGAGCGATAAGATCAGACACTTTAGCAGCATTGTAACGAACATCGTCACGGAATCCTGCTTCAGTCTGAAGCTGGTAAGATGCCTCAGATGAGCACACAAGTGCAAACACTGGACGGCCATTTTCACGACCGTACGCATTATTTCCAGCACCTTTACGGATAAGACTGTAATAAATCTTATCTAAGACAGCGTTAGAAATATTAGCAGTTGGAGTAACGTCAGTGTTACTTGCGCCTGAAGTTGCAAAGTCAAGATCAGCTACATTCTTACCTTCAAACAAATCATCAGCAGTAGCGTCAGTATCAGCGTCGATTGAAGTAAGAATCTTAGTTGAAGCAGAAAGACATGGGACGACGTTGGCAGAAAGTCTGTCAAACTCATCACGATATCTGTTCTCCCATGTGTAACGGGTTGATTCAGCCATAAGGTCCATGATAGCGGACAACTGGCTTTGTCTCTGAGCAGCAAATCTAAGATCATCTAATCCAACATTAGGTGATTCGATAGAAGCTTTTTTCAGGTTGTACTGCTTCATCTTCTTACTGAACTGAACATAAGAACGGTTTGTTGCACCCGCAGCACCACGGCCACCTTGGAAATCGGTAGCAGCGTCTTCGATGTTTTGTTCACCAAGAACTTTAGAAGTTGTACCAAACGCACCTGCTGTAGCTTGATTAACAGCTACGTCCTGCCATAGGACACCCGCGCTACTTCCATTGTCATTAGTATGTGGAATAGAACGGTCATATACGAGTGAAGTTAGTGAATACCCCATTTCATCAGGAAATGCGGATTTCTTTATTAAGTCCATCCAAGGGCTAGTATGAAGAGTAGCCTTATAGATGTCTGAGCCAATCCTGTTGGCTTCTTCGGCAAGGAGAGTATTAATATCAGCCAAGCCTGTAGCAGCTAGTGTAAAATCTGTATCAGCAGACATATTTTTTATAAAATTATTTAAAGTTAAACAAAAGCAGACCGATTCCCTAAAGGGCGTAAAACGGTCTAATTAATATTGAAACTTACTTTTGTAGAACTATTTAAGGCTAGAGCAACCAAGTAAGATGAAAAAGGACATAGCCTTTATTACGCGGAAACTAGAACTATTCATGGCTAGAGCAACCTGTCTCGTTGTAACAAAAGTAATCTAAGTTTATTTTATTATAAATGCAATAGTGAATTTAGAAGCTAGGTTTAGATATGTTCAGACCACCTTACGATGATATACCTATCTGGATTATGTTGTTGATCCTTATGGTATTAACTTTATTGCTTTCTTTAAAATAAGATATAGAGTGAAGCTATGATAAAGAAAATGACAGCTTTAATAGGGCTGCTCTTAGTAGCAGCAGCAAGTGTATCTTGTAATACAACAAATGCTAAAGTAGGTCTACCTATCCCATTTACAGACCCATCTGTAAGAGTAAACCTTGAAACACAGGTAACACCCTTACCCCCAAAGATTTGTGTGGGTTTAGATGTTGTTGAGAATTAAGACTTCTTTTTAAGTCTAGACTCTACAGCTTCAGTAAAAGACTTAGGCTTGGTATGCCCATAGCCTTTCTTTTTTAGATCAAGGTGGTCTTGGTAGGTTTTAGCCATAACGCCTTTACCTCCCTTGTACATCATGTGTGGTTTAAAATCCTCTTGTTTCATTTTTTACGTGTAGCGCGTAGAAACGCAGCTCTTTCTGATTTTGTGTATTTAGCTCTTTGTTTGCCAGAGGCCGTTGCTTTTCGTTTGTTTTTTGTTCCTGCTGCATATTCCGCAGAGGACAAAGATTTTATAGCGGCTTCAGGAAGATAACGCTCTCCTGTTTCAGATGATTTCTTTCCTGATTTGGTTCGCCACTTTTGTTTTGTCCAGTTCTTTAAAGACTTTTGTGATTTTTTAAGTGGCATTATCTGTACCCTCCTCCAGCTTTTTTGTAAGCTTTAGCTAACATCTGGGCTTTTCTAGCAGACCACTGACCTGCTCTACCTCCTTTAGTACCAGCTTTGATCCTATTAAAGATCCGTTTCCTCATTGCTGGTTTAGTATAGTTACCAGCTTCGTTGACTCTAGACTTACCTTTCATTACCAAAGTTTCTTACAAGCCCAGTAACCCGCAGTTGTTTTATCTTTTTTACTAGCACAATTATGGCGAGCTCTAAAGTTCCTACGCCTCGCAGGGTTTTTGTGCTGCCTAAAATCTTGATAGTCTCGGTGACCGTAGCCTACCTTTTTAATTTTATCTCCTTGTTTGCCTAATACGACGAACTTCTTTTTACTTCCTGAAGGAGCTTTCTTTGGTTTATTGAAACCAGCAAACTTCTCTCCACGCCACATAATGCCGCCAGAAGGTAATCTTTTAAACTTAGAAGCCACTCTAAAAGATATTACATCTTAATTTATTTTCAAATAAACAAATTAAACTTAGCGTAACTTAGCATTTAATGCTTCCATAAATGAGGTATCCGAGGAAGTCTTAACAGAATCTGCGTTCGGAGTTCCTCCGACAGTTGGTTCAGCATTCTCGTAATCAGCTAATTTAGATGTAAGTACCTCAGCTTCTTTGCGTGATGATAAATATTCTTTAACAAGAACAGGGAGTAACTGAGCTGATACAGCATTATAGGCTGCATCTACAGGGTGCAGTAGAGCAGGGTCTATCTCAGAAGCAGTCTGCTGAACATTACCCATATCAAAATTTTCTATGCCAGATAAAAACGGAAGCTTCTCTGAAATACGAGTAGCTACATTTCTAGTAACATTGTTCCGAAGCTCTGCTTTCTCAGCAGCCTCGGCAGTTTGTTTTTGTTCTTGTAGGAGTTGGGCTTCTTGCAAAGCAGCCTCAGCATTCTCAATTAAATTTTCTCGACGATCCATGATCGGATCTACATCTTCTATGATCCTGTATACTTTAGCTTTATCACGATCATTCAACGGAGCTATAAGTTCTTTAAGAGCATTGTCTTGTTCTTCAAGATCGTCCATTGCAATGACATCGATTAAATCATCAGCATCAAGACTCCACTTATCAGCAATCTCGGTTGCTTGGTTAACTAAATTCTCTAAAGGTTCACCTACAGCTTGGCGGTAAGCATCAGTAGTTTCAAGATCTGAAAAAGCTTTATCTTGCTCATAAGAAGCAATTTGTTTTTCAAGAGCTTCGATATCTTTATTTTCTACAAGTCCTGTCATTTCTTGTAGCTTAGACTCTTGCTCTTTAACAGTTTGCCTTAGTTGATCTACTTCTGACCTATTAGACTTTAACTCTTCTTTGAGCTGCTTGAATCGAGAAGCCGCTTTAGGTGTCCAGTCATCTCCAATATCATCAGTTAAACTTTCAAGTAAATCTGATCCTTCTTCTTTGCTCTCTGACTCAGGCTCTTCTTTAAGATCAGCAGTAACATCTTCCTGACTAACGGCCTTAGCTTCTTCAGTAGGAGTCGGTTCTGGTTCTGGTTCTGGTTTAGGTTCAGGTTCAGGTTCGCTTTGTATCTTAGCTAAAGCTGCATCAAGAGCATCTGTAAAACTAAGATCTGCTGATTCTTCTGTAGACGGTAATGCATCTACAGGATTAGGTTCAACTGCGGGTTCGGCTACTGGTTCGGCTGTATGTGTGTCCATTCTTCTAATTGTTTAGGTCGTTCTTGTTTGAACTTAGTTAGTTTGTGGAGATCATTGAAAGCGTCACGATAACCAGCATACCATGCATGTCTAGCTCGATTAGCAGCGTCTTCGACGGCAACGGTTCCGTACGAAGGTCCTGCAACTTCTTTAAGAGTCGCAATCGCCTCTTGGAGAGTCGTATTTCCCAAGATCTCTCGAAGTTCCTCAATTCTTTTGGCATCTGCGAACCATGTATCTAAAGGTACAGGTAAGGTAATATTTTTCGGCATACAGGTACATCTTACCCAACTTCACGCATTTTCAAAACATTTTCTGCATCTCTCATCGCTTGTTCTTGTTCGAACTTCGCTTGCTTCAAGCTCATTTCAAGTTCAGCCTTTTGTTGAGCCATCTGCATTTTAAGTTGATGCTCCTGCATTTTAGCTTGCATAGCAGGGTCAGCTTCTTGTCCTTCACCACCAGCTTGAGCAGCATCCCTCTCTATTTTTTGTACTTGCTTAGATGTATTGTTAATAAGTTCTTCAGCAAATTGTAGTACTTGTTTTGCTTGACCTATCTCAGCTTGGGCAGCGGGGTCGGCTGCTAATGCCTGAACCGTCTCTCCTACATGGCTATAGAAAGCCTGTAGTACTGGTAAACTTTGTACAGGATCAGCAGCCCCAGCATTCAGTTGCTCTATCAACTGAACTAAGGCTGGAATGTGTACATCAAGATGTAATCCATGTATTTCGTTTGCTTCAACAGGAACAGGAGAACCTTGCATCATTGCTTGGTTTTCCAAGAAAGCTATTTTGTTATCAACAGTGGGCCGTGAATCCTGAGCCACTGGCACGTACCTGTCAGCTAGATCATGACCAACTCTAGTTGATACAATGTCACGGGTTAAGTTACGTCTGCCTATATCATCAAATGATCCACTAATCCCTTGTAACTCACGTAAGGCAACTAACCTATTCGCATAGGAACCATTACCAATGGAACGAACTGCTTTAGTTCTCGCAACATCAAGAGTCATGATAAACTCTTCAGGTACACCGCGCATGGCGCATCTGTTTTTGAAATCTTTTATAGCAGCATCGTTCCGCTTACTTGTAACAATACGACGAACAACTTCTTTAAGTAATCGTTGCCAGCTTGAATAGAACAAGTTTAAGGAAGCACCAGACAACTTAGTCTGCACATCCATGTCACTGATCACCTGCATCTGATTCCTGTACGGTGAGCTCTGCTGAGATCCATAACTGCTCACTGTATCAGTATTCAAAGCGAGTTGGTTAGAGATATCAGTAAGAGCAGGTTGTACAGAGTTACTCAGATTAGGGATCGCCTTATCAATAATATTGACATTGGGAGACAGAACAGCGTAAGCACCATAGTAAGTGAAACCTAATTCATCCATAGCCCTTTGACTGTCTGGTTGAATCATAATCGCAGAGGACAGCATAGCTCCATCAACCATCTGGCAACGTAATCTATTGCTCGTTTGTATGTGGTTGAATATCCTATGACCTAATCCTCTGATAGAATGGTATGTACCATTGGACCCGACTCCGTAGTTAAACATGATATATGCCTGTTCAGGAGTTGAGTAACGTGAAAGCTTTTTGTACATAAACTCAGCAGCTTTGTCTTCTGCGCTTATGTAATGAGAAATTGAACCGTCCATCTCGCGAACCCAATAATGAAGCACGGCAACTGTAGGGTTTTGGTGGCCCGCATGAATATCATTATTCTTTAGCTCCTGCTGAAAAGTTTCCCACTGTTTAGCGTATCCGCTCGGATCGCGCCCATCAGTACGGCAGTTTTTCATAATGACTCGTTTTACCTCATCAACATTCCACCCAACACGTTCAGCCGCTTTTGGATTTTTTATAAAAGCAAATAGCTCGTGCAGGTGATACTGCCTTCTGCCAATAGCAACATCGATCATTGTTTCATTAGCAGGAGTTTGCCGTGGGATAAGCATGTCAGCAAAACCACCGACTCGAAATTTCCAATCATCAGGAGTATCGAAATAACATATACCTACTCCATGTTTAATGAATGTTGTACATAAACGTAGATAATGCGAATGGAACTCAGGCCAACTTCTCATGAGATGGGTCAACTCTTCAGCAACAATATCTTCCATCTGACCGCGCTCGGCTGGTTCTCCCTGCGTACCCTTTACCTCCACTAGTTTTTCTAGTGAAGAGTAAAGGTCTACGTAGGCAGATAGCGATATATCCAAAAGACGTTGAGCCTCTCCGAAATTCAAATTAGTCTTGAGCCCTTGACCACTTGCATTGAGTTGTGCTTGGTTGTACGGATTAGCCCCGTCAAACATAGCATCAACCCGTGCGCGGTTTTTAGCTGACCCTTCATCTGCTTTGCGTAAAGCGTGAAATAAATTTATAGCACTTTTAGCATCTTGTAATCTACTCTGTACTGGCTGGCCTTTTTCGTCGAGCGCACCTAACTCAGAGAGCGCGTTTAAATTAGAAGTTGCGTAATTCATTCAAGATAAAATCTAAAACTTTTTTTAAATAAAACAAGTAGCTATACCCAAGCAAGTGCCACAACGTCTGATACACGGACAAAAGACGCTCGCCCCTCTGAGTCGCGTAAGGTAACGTATCGATGATCATTTTGCAATGATTCACGTACCGCGTACACTTGACCCGCGTTAGGGCCTCTTGAAGGAGGTTCTATACAATAGATTGCTCCGTAGTCCGTCACAGCGTAACGAGGATACTCTGGAATGATTCTGGCGTTAAGTGGCCCCAAAATATCGTCAAGGCTCAAGGAGGGTGGTTCTGGAGCGAATATAGCGGCTGCTAATTTTTCAGTGTCGAATATCTTCTTCTTTCCATCATCAGCGTAAACTTGAGCAAACCAACGCCCGCTCCGATTTGTAAGGCGAAGTCGCTTATTGCGACGGAACACTAACCCGTGTTCGTCAATCTCATATTGTTTAGCGAAGGGTATTCGTGCGCGGTTTTCGGTAGTCATCATTTTGCGAGCGGTTTCAGAAATTTTCCGTTACACTGTACATATATTATATTCTCTATTAGGTCAATTAAATTTATTCTATTTTAGAATAAACTTAATTCATATAATTCTGGAACTTTTCAATTTGGGTCTACATCAAATTCTATAACTCAATTAACCGTTATGTAAAAGTCCATCCTCAATTTGCATTGATTTGGGGCATAATGCGCGGTTCTTACGTAAAAGGTGTAAAATGCGCTCATTATTTTAGAACAAACTTAATTACCGCTCATTTAGAACAAACCGCTCATTTTTATTGCGCGGTCGGAATTTGACCAAATTTTTTCTCAGAGGGATACACACACGCCTACGACGCCCACAAAAAACTGCAAGGGTACGGGTGGCGTGGTCAGTGAATCATGAATCATGAATCATCATTCCCTAACACTTTGCCCAAAAGATTCACTAACAATTTACCAAAGAATCACGGATCAAAATTGAGCGGTCATGATATCCGATTCACTTGGTATTGCTCCACGTTGCCTTCGCACATCTCAGGACCCTTGAACCCTGAGCCCTGAACCCTGTATAGCTGCATATTATCAACTATCCATAGTCTATTATAAATGGTTCATAAGTCATTGATAATCAATCAGTTATAAATTGCCCCATAATGGCCCATATTTCGCTTATATGACGTCGCACCCCAATATGGGTATACAACCACCCAGAGTGGGTTACGACGCTTTTGTAACTTAGTTGCATTAGTTGTAAGTTGTTGATAATCAATGAATAACACAAAACCCAATCCTAACAAAACAACACTTCTAACTCATTAAGCGTTAAGGAGTTACACAATATTGTAACAAAATGAAGTGCCTGATTTTGACCTTTTTCCCTATTTTTCAAGGGTTTGCTGCAAATACTGTAGAAATAGCTATTTCTTTATCTACAAAATATTTTAAGTCATAACTCATTGATAACCAACAGCTTATAAACTAAATTCATTTTATGAGCAAATAGGTATAGACATAGGATTGAATATGTGTTTATATTTGACTTAAGGCCCCCTTTCGGGGGGCAGGGACTGAGAGAGTTAGTTCCAAGCGGTCGGGCTACCAAGCGGACCCAGTCAAGGCGAGATCAGAACAGACGCTGCACCTCTTAGCAAAGGGCGAGTTTAGCACCTCGGAAATTCGATCTTCAAATCTCAGATACTTACGGCCAGTAAATCGCACCGTGAGTCTTGAAACAAGCGGGCCTTAGCCCCGCCTGAATGCAACCATCTAAGCCAGTTCAATAGGCGCCACCTTCGGTGGGGAGCAGTGAATTGGAAGCTTTGCCCCTGACTAGCGGTCAGTTTAGGAAGCCTTAGATCACGTGCTAGCCGAAAGCTAATGAACCGCTCCGCGGATTCTATTCAGGCCCAATGAATTGGCAACGATTCATGAATGCTACTTTTTAACCTTAACTTTTTAACCTTTCGAAACCGCTGCAAAGCGGTCTATACGAATTGATCACCGTGTACTGATGAGATAGATCAACTTAACTTAAATCCTTTATTAGAAAATAATATTATGAAACATAAATGGCTAAACTTTGAAAATGGAAAATTATTCAATTCAGCTACAAATTTGAAGCGAGCATTCGCATCTGGTAAGGCCCCTGTTGGTTCTGAATTTAATTTACGTAGTTTAATTAATGGTAAGAGAAAATTTGAATGCAAGGCTATCGTTATTGGGTCTGGTAAAATGACTGAAATATTTTGGCGGGAAGCAGGTGAAGCTTGGCCTGACTTTAAGGATAGGGCCAATAAGAGAAGCGGATGGCTAACCCAATTATCTGAAGGGGGTCGAGTATGCTTCGACAATTTTGTAGCTTAAATTCGAAACCGCTTAGGCGGTCCGTATGAATTGATCAACATACGCTGATGAGATAGATCACCTTAACTTACTTAACTTACTTAACTTACTTAACTTACTAATATGAAAACATTTGAATCAGCAGTCGATAGAATTAAAAGAGAAGCGAAGAACATTATAGCTGCTCAGCCACGTGCCGGCTTCGCGCACGGCTATCTATGGATTGAACTTCGCAATGGACGCACGTTCAATGTCAGCATAGACGGCCGTGAAAATTGGGATGTGATTGAGAATCACGTTCGCAATCAGACTGGGGTAGAATATACGTGGATTAATATTGATTAATTCGAAACCGCTTAGGCGGTCCGTATAGATTGAGCACTATACGCTGATGAGATAGCTCAACTTAACTTAAATCCTTTATTAAAAAATGATAAATCGATTCGCTAACACAGCAAAAATTACAATCGCCCAATTAAAGTTGGGTTTCAAACTATGGACCGAAAATCTAAATTTCGTTACCATTGCAGGACCATCAGGTGATGGTAAAACTGAGATTGCAGCAACTGAATTGCCTGAAGTTTTAGGCATTGAAGATGCTCGCCTACATACTGAGGGCGGAGATGTTTATCTCCTTAACTACACTGACAAAGGCCCGCAAGAAGCTGCGGGATATGGCAAGGTAAATGATGATGGCATCCACATGGACTTTACTGCTCCACGTGATCTTCCAACGGTTCACCGTGTAAAGAATACAGGGAACGGTGATATCAATCGCCCGATCCTTTTAATTCTTGATGAGTTCAGTCTTTATGACTCAACAGTTCAGGGTATGATCAGGCCGTTACAAGCTCGGAAGGGCAAGCCAATGTTCGGAACCCATGAGCTCGCCCCAAACATCAGAATCCTGCTCACTGGAAACCGTATTGAAGACGGTTCACAGAATGCAACGGACCCTGATCAAGCGATCCTGACACGTGGAAAGTTTTTCATTATCGATAACAACTTCACCGACTGGTACAAGTGGGCCATCACTAAAGACTGGGCAGTCCAGAATGACATCCTCACATACCTTAGCTATGTGAAATCTTTAGGCGATACTATCCGCACTGAGGATGGCGAAACCCGCCTGAAGATTGATGAGATATTCAAGCCTACCATCCCAATGTCAGGCACTGTAAATCCTACAGCATGTCCGAGACAATGGGAGAATGTTTGCCGAGAGTTCAAATCTATTCAGGATATGAGCATAACTGATTCTGAAAAAGAGGACCTCTTGAGAATGTCTTTAAATGGCGCAGTTGGTATCAATGTCACTGAAGATATCATGAGCTTTATCGAGTCCATAAAGGATGCGATTCCTAAATATCAGGATGTCCGCAATGACCTTAAATCAATGGCAGACTTTAGCGGTATTGATGCAATGGCGGTGCTTTCCATAGCAGCCCAACGCGCTATCAAAGAAGCTAAAAAAATTAGTGGATCTGATAAGCCTGAGCAGATCAAAAAAGATACAGGCCATGAAACGCAGCGCGGTTCTTTTGACTGGTTCACTGACAAGTTCATCGGACCTGCCACCAATAAAGAGATGGCCCGCTTCGCACTTGAGAATGTTCAGAGGTTCATCCCTCTAAAAGATAACTCCTAATATTAACCTTAACTTATTTACTTTATTAAAAAATAAATTAACTAACTGTAATCATGAAAATGAAATCATTCGACATTGAAAAAATTGGCAACGGACTTAGCTCCATTGTAAACGTATACGTGAAGTTCACTTCACCTAATCTCAGCAAGAAAAACAGCAAGCTAATTGCTGAACTTGCTGACAAATATGGCACTGATGAGTCCAGTCTATTGGCCTCTGAAAAGTTATTCCTGAGGCGTGATACGATCTTCGGGAAGCTCACATCATCCACCGTAAAATTTAAAACTGCGATGGCTGCTGATGAAAATAACAAGGGCTTAAAACTCCCTACGAATCCGATGACAGGGGCTATCGAAGTTCCCGCTGATCAGCTTATGAAAAAGCTAGAGATCCGCGACAAGTTCATCGGGCCTGAAGGTGAGTTCACCATCCTGAAGGAACGCCTTCGCGGTATATTCTCAGAGCTCAAAGCTGCCTCTAAAGAGAGGCTTGGCAAGCTCGGTGAAGAGCATGACTGGGACTCATTCACTGAAGCAAAATTCGTGGATAAGTACACCCTGACAATGCACTGGGTCCAATCCACCTACGCGCTAACGACTAGCCGTGACTTGGCCGTAGCTCAAGAGGTTGCTGACATCGCGACTGCGAATCAGCATGATGCAATGGTCAATCTTGCTAAAGGATCTATCAGCAATCTTCTTAGCTCAATGACTGATGAGTTAAAGAAATCTCTATCGCAGGTCCGTGAGGGTGACCGCTTCGGTCAACTTGCATTCGATAGGTTCGGACGCGCATACAATGCCCTGAACTCTAAAGCTAAATCCTTTTTTAATAAAGGAGATATCACTGAGCTTGATGACTTGCTCGATCAGTTCAATGCCCTTGGCAAAATCAAGCGCGATAACATTGAAACAAAAACTCAGCGTAGTAAGACCGCTGACCGTATCGAGTCCGTATTGAGTGAGCATGACGAGCTCATGGAGCAGCTCGGACTTTAACCCTGAACCCTGATCACTGCCCCCTAAACTGGGGGCGGTGAAAAAGATTTGACATCAATAAACAATTAACTATAATCCTATCCTAACTTAACTCTAACTAACTTAACTGACATGGAAATTTTAGACGTAAATCCTAAGAGCACCTGCCCTATGGTGAGGGCTCGTTATCAAGTCCTGAAGATTGTTTCAGGCGTACTGAAAACTATTGCGGGGACCGTTCAATTTGTTCTCGATGATACCGTGGAACTAGCAGCGACCGACGGTAATTTTATATACGTATCGAACCGCTGTTTCGTGATGGCTAAGAACGGTAAGTTCACCGTCAATGGCAAGCGCGTCAGTGCTATCGCAGCATGGCGGACTATAATCTTACATGAGTATCTGCACATTCTATTGGGTCATTGCACCTACAGAATGAGAGATCTAAACGCGAATCCTACCATCAAGAATATAGCGATGGATCACGCGGTCAATTTGATGGCTCAGGAAATCGGATACAATGCTGACCGCTCAGTGCTCCGTGAATTAGGAATCATGGGCGAAGTCTTCCCAATCTTTGACGGCCTCTTTTGTGATGCTAAGTACACCGATCAGGATGCCGAGACAATCCTTAATGACCTTATTAAAAAAGGAGATAAGGGTACTGACATCAATGAGCCTGAAGGTATCACTGACGGAGACATCAATCCTGACGGTGATCCAACGGACGGTGATGGTGATGGTGATGGTGATACTGATGCGGACGCTGATGGTGATGATCCAACGGACGGAGGTAGTGACGGTGATGCAGATGGAGACGCAGATGGAGATGCAGATGGCGGTGCAGATGGCGGTGCAGATGGAGATGCAGATGGTGAAGGCGGTGCAGATGGAGACGCAGATGGCGGTGCAGATGGAGACGCAGATGGTGAAGGCGGTGCAGATGGAGATGCAGATGGAGATGCAGATGGCGAAGGCGGTTCAGATGGTGAAGGTTCAAGCGACTCTGGATCTGGGGCAGGTGGTCAGGTCAGCGATAATGTAAGATATCCTGAGCTCGAAGAGGGCGAGACCCCTGAAGAGGCAGACGCGAAGGCCCGCAAGAAAATCAAAGAGGCCGTAAGGATTCAGGAGATGAGCAAGAAAGCGGGACTTGAAGAGGCTAAAGACGGACTGACTCGTAAAGTATCTGAAGCATTCACAGCTAAAGCTAAAGTACCGTGGCAAAAAGTTCTTACCAACTGGCTCAAGCGTACTCTCAGCGGTGGATGGGACAAGCCTCAGAACATCCCAGTCTTAGGCGCGACTGATTTATTCAGCGCGGGCCGTGGATCTAAGAAGCTACCTGAGATCGCGTACATCATCGACACTAGCTACTCAATGTCTGATGCTGTAGTGAATGACGGACTCGATCAGCTTGAGAATTTGATGAGGCAGTACAAGCCTAAGAAGACTCACGTTATATGCTGCTCAACTGAGGTCGAGCTCAACAAGTCCAGATCTTACTCCTCAAATCAGAGGATCGATAGATCAATCATCACGGGCGGTGGTGGAACTAGATTTGTCCCCGCCTTCGAATATGTGAAACGCTACCATCCGAATGTCGGTGCGGTGGTGTACATCACGGACGGTGAATGCGATCAGCGTAATCAAATACCTCAGCACTTGTTACCTGCCAAGTTGCTATGGGTTGTTTACGGTGGCATGAAACCCGAACGCTTTAAGTTAGGTAAAGTAGTAGAAGCTCCACCAGTGAGCTAGAAATAACAGCCCCCTCTTCATGGAGGGGAGGGGGCTAAACCTTTTAACAAAAAATAAAATTAGATAAATGAAAAATTATTACGTCTTAACAACTCAATATCTTGAGAACTATGGAGCCCACTCTGGCAGTGGAAAGTTTTCTGATGGGCAAGCTCATTGGAAGTTCAAAGGCGGTGAGCAATACCTCATCTCCACAAAGTCGCAGCAGTACGCTGACGCGGTCGCATTCTTAACAGCTTATTTACATGAGAGGAATAACAGCATTTACTCAAGAGAGATCGTAGTCTCATGGGATCATGAGCCATTGCCCTACCCCTCTCGTGTAAATGAGGAGGGTTATATAGCAATAGATATTGAGGAGTATTTTAAACAAACAAAGAAAGGAAATAAATGTTAGATATGCTTACAATATTCTTCATCTTAATCTGGATCTTATTAACGATCCTCGTCTTGCGTTTCTTCTACGTATCGAACCCACCTCAAAAGGTTAACACCATTTACGTGGGGTTAGATCACAACGAATGGAACGTCATACTTAAATGCATTGACCAGTGCATAAAATCTGGCCCTCGATCTGATGCAGACTACGAAGGGTATCGTCCTCAAGAAGAAGAGGAACGCATAGCCGTGGGCCGTGAGATTGCGGACCAAGTTTGTAACCATATTAAATCTGAACTTAAATAATTTATGAAAAAAATAATTAACGACTTCATTGATAGGACTCTGTTCATATCTCTTTGCTCATTACTTTTTATCCTTTTCCTGCTGATCGCTGCAATAGCGGGAGGCTACGTGGCGGACGCGAAGACCGCTGTAATGAGGATCAGTGGATTCGAGATGTTCCTTTGTCTCGTGATCCTTCCCGCAATCACTGCATCTATCTGGATGCTTGTCGATAAACTTAACCGAACTGTATAAATGAGTGTAAAAAAGAAAGCTACAAAATATTTTAGTGCGTCTTGTAATTTAAATTTTACAGCAGCAAGTCAGGCGGATGCCCGTGACGAACTGCTCAAGTATTTAAAAGACTTAGTAAAAAATAAAGATGTTTCATCTTGGTTTATACACGAAGAATAACTTAACAACTAACTAAACTTAATCATGAATAAAGCATTATCTAGAAACGGAATGCATTTCAATCCTGACAAAGAACCTTACCCTTTTGCTGAGGGGTTCAAGCCCGTAGGAATAACGGACTCTAAGCTCAAGAAAAACCTTCTCGATGAGATCACTAAGGCAACCGTCGATGCTCACTACAAATCAAAAGGGGAGGTAAGGGCTAACGCTCATTGTAAAGAATTCAAAAAGGTAACCCCTTCAAGAGTGTATAATTCTTTTTTTCCTAAAAGATTTAAGAACATGCCTAATTTTTGTGACCCCCGTTTGTTTGGGGTGGCTAACTTATTTAATTATCTTGAGCACGGAAACAATCCTTCGGACGATGGCATGGCAACGGCAGCATGGAGGGATCTTCATATAAACCTGTTGGGTTTCAATTATCCTGTTTATTTTTTAGACGAGACTACAGAACAAATGATTATTGATTCTAAGTTGGACCCCACTTTAACCTTGGCAGACATTGAGTTTGTATTGCCGAGCTTCTTAATTTGTTTACCAAAAAAAGATTCAAGCTCTGATTACATAGCAACTATAGGGGTAGCTAGATCTTTTGAGATGTATAACTCCGTTACTGATACTTACACTTCAAACCTCGATCAGGAGTGGGAGTACATGGGAGGATGTAACTCGCATAACATGAACAAGATGATAGTCGAAAGCGGGGACGGACCTTGGAGGGAGATAGGTGATACAATGCTAGAACACTGGGCTAACATGGATATCAATGATGAGTCTGGAAGAATAAATACCTCTGTCTTTCAAGAGCCCGATGTATCAAACGAAATGTGGAGAACAGGCCAGTTTAAAATAGAGCCTGTATTTAATGTGGGTTGCGTTAGTGCAAATATGCTCAAGCTTCCTGCACGTTTTCGCATGGATGATCCAGTGCCTGTTGCTGAATTGCTAGAACAAGAGCGGAGACTCGGCCCTCTCCCCCGTGAGGAGTACATAAAATCAAAGTGGGAAGGTCCTGAGATGTATAATATGCTTGAGTTCACCCTTAAAATTATGGCTTTCATGGCTGCTAAACCTGAAGAGGTCAGCACTGTAGCCGAACAAACTCAACCCGCTAAAGTCCGTAGAGGTTACACTCTCCGTGAATCTGAATGGAGTCCTAACATCATCGGTAAAAGATATGGAGCTACTCTTCGTAGACAAGGGTACACTTCTGATGACGGGGACAAAGATAAGAACAGACCGCACTGGAGGAGAGCTCACCAAAGAAGGCAGAGGTACGGTAAACATTCTGCTAAAGAGAAATTGATATGGGTCGATGCCGTCTTCGTGAACGACCCCGAAAAAAATATTGAACCCTGAACCCTGAACCCTGATTCATTTTACAAAAAATAAATTAACTAATAACTAAAACTAAACATGGAAACTATAGCTATAGATAAAACTAAAACTGAAACTGAAACTGAAACTAATAAGTATCTACTTCAATACACCATCACGGTGCAAATTCCAGTGGAGGCAGAGGATGATGAGGCAGCTTACGATGAAGCTTATGATACAGATCCTCTCGATTATATTAACGACGTAAGGAATACGGATATTGAATTTGAAAGAGCGGTCGAGCTTACCGAAGACGAGTGGGCTTGGTGGACTAGAAAGAGAAAGAAGAGCAGTGCCAAGTAATCACATATCAAACGAACCTTATCACGAATGGCTACGTGATAAGATCAAACGCGAAACCTTAGCCAAACAAATAAAAGATCTGAATATGAAATCTCAAGTAGATGTAGTAGAAGAAGTCTCTCAGTTGAGAGAAGCACGTAACGAACTAGCAGCAATGTTAGCTCACGTATTGGGGTCCAAAGAAAACTTGAAGAAGTTTTTGGAGGACTGGAATAAAAAGAAATTGACTAGTCAATAGTCCATTATATATTAATTATAACTTAACTATAAATTCATTTATTAAAAAAGTAATTATGACACCCTTAACTAAAGCAGTACATCGGGTGGTAGTGATAGACGATCAGGAGTATATAGCTTCTCTCGTCCCTGCCACGGAAGAACAGCCCGCAGCCTTCACACTTCGCAAGAAGAAACATAGATCCTTGTCATCTTGGATTGCTATGGATGATTCACTTGTGGATCATGCCGAAGATAAAGAGGCTGAAGCTGAATACAAACCCATAACGCAAGCGGAGAAATCCGCGCAGCACGTAGCTAAACGAGTAGCCGTTCAGTTGGCTCTTGATAATGCTAGAGAGAATGACCCAATCCATCCGAAGGACTTGGAGATGTGGGCGAAATACTCGTACCCAAAATTCTTGGATGCGTGGGCTCGCTATAAAACAGCGTTAGCTTTTCACAAAGATCCTGAGCTTATCAAGATTGTTTGGGGGAAGGGTAACGAGATCGTAGTCTATTGTCCTGAGTTTGTATAAGATGAGGATTATTAGACAAGTGTTTCCGCAAGGACATCCGATCATTGTGGATGCACAACTGGATGATGACAACGGGGTCGTTCAAGACTCCGTTGTTATTTATCCAATACTCCCTGACGGAATAATAGGGCAGCCCATCTTCAATAAAGAGGACCCTGCTACATCCGTACTAGACGAAATTATTAACGACCTACTAAACGAAAATTAAATGCAGTTAACTTACAAAGTATCACCGCAAGCTATCGCAAAAGCGATCAGCAAAGTATCTGGATTCTCAGTTTACGAACTGAAGAACGAAGGACATTCACATACACTCGCCCAGTGGAGACACTTGGGAATGTACTTGGCCCGTGAATCGGGAATGACGTACGTTGAAGCGGGTGAAGTATTCAATCGCCACTTCTCAACAGCACTGACCTCGCATAGGAAAGTCAAAAAATCCTTGGACGATCCTCAGATAGCAAATGCTTTAGGGCAAATTAAAAACTTTTTGAATAAAGAAAATAAAGACGATGGAAATCAAGAGATTTTATAAGACAGACAGAGGCCCATACAGCAGCATCTTTTTAATGCACACTGTAGACGCAATGCCTCAGTACAAAGTATATGCAGTGTCTCCTGAGAACCCTACCAAAGTTATCTACGAAGGTAAGAACAGGAAAGAAGCAAACGATAGCTTTGAGAACCTAGTTTCGAAGTACACTTTACAAGCTCACTAAACTTGACGAATATATTTTGCTTGGTATACTTAACTTACTTGGCGTAGTCAATGTTCCATTGGTTAAGTTAGGTTAAGTTAAGGTCCTCCTCCTTCTACATCACGTAGAGGGAGGGGGTTTTTTTTGTGTTTACGGATCTACCGATAGGAACCTTGGGTACTTATTCAACTCAGCTTGGAAGTCTCGGAGTCTTTGGATATGGGTCTCTCCTTTTCTAGCCATACTTTCAATGAAGGGCATAGGCAATGACGGTCTATCCATGAGTCCTTTGGCGAGTAGCAACTGGACTCGTCTCTTACTCATCCCCCTTCGAAGACTGATGTTATAGATCTCCTCTCTAGGTAAGCCTTGCCTTTCAAAAGATCTGTACAACTGAATGAGGTGAGCGTTGACTCTTCGCCTTCCCTCTATTTCTTTTTTTGCTAAAGAAATTATATCCGCTTTGGTCATTACTCTGTCGGTTAACATTTTATATTTGTTTGAGTTGATCCTATCGAACTCACCTTTCCTCTTCTCTACAAACTCTGATAACCTGACATCAAACTCAATCGGATAAGTCGTTGCGGGTTTAAACTGTCCGATGATATTTGATATAATTTCAGGAGCCTTAGTGATGTCAAACCCATCTTTGAATATCGCTCTGTCCTCTAACAGTTTGGTAAGAGTTGGAGGAGTGTAAGCTTCATTCAATACATACTTAATAGACTTCGTAAATTTATCATGGAGCAGATCATTCTCTTCGTAGATAGGCTCTTGTTTCTTTGGGTCGAAGTTTGTTGTACTGTTTAAGAAAGCCCTCATGAATATTTGCTGATCAAGAAATTCACCTAGCGTACCTTTCACTAAACTCTCTACCGTCTTCGAAGTATTGCCGTGAACGAGATGCTCCATCGCCCTTAGTGAAGGGTCAGTTAACATCGAGTATGGGTTAATGAAAGTTAAAGAGAAGTTCCTTCTCTCCTTAGTAAGAGGATTTGTATAGTACACGAGTGATTGATTCTGCATATACGGTGGCAACGTATCACGAAGAGCTTCGTCATCATCGTAGAATATTCCCTGAAGAAGTCTCGTAGTAATAGGAAGTATGACTGAAGATACTCCAGTAACAAACCCAATACCCGCTAGTCTTCTTCGTCCACGTTTTCTAATAACAGGGTTACTGTCTTTAGATTCCTTCATGGCTAAGTTCCACGTATTGAAATATGTTCTGATAACCTCACCTTTGAATCGAAGGAAAGGCGCGAACATAACTCCGAAGGTATGCCCCTGAAGTCCAGTGATAATAGGAGGAGCTTGAGAATATGTTTGAGAAGTCATGACAACTTTCTCGGCTGCTAATCTCTTTAGTTCATAATCAGTTTTGGTAGCATAAAAATCTTGCTTGCCGTTCTTGCGAGAAGACTCTCTTGCGTCAATGAGATAACTAAGTTCGTGCTCGAACAAAGCTATCTTGTAGAACGCATCAACAATAGCCGAAAGTTCTTTAGCCTTACCCCATGTTTTCTCATTAGCTTTCTGAGCTAACTCTTTTCCTTTACGAGAAATGCTCTTGCCCTCTTCGTTCTCTAGCCTTGAAAGATTTTTTTCAAAATCATTTAAGACTGTTTCTGGAGAGGTCTGCCCACTGAGGAGCTCTTCAATTAGCTTGGGCCTAATCTCGTTTCCGATAACATCAAGAGCTATCAGTTCTGTATAGTATGCATTAGACTTTTCTTGACGTATCCCTCTTCTATTTAACTCGGTCATCAAACTGTCTGTCATCTTCCCGAATCCAACGAAGCCATTCGCGGGACCGAAGTAGAAAGCGTTTGATATTACGTTCCTTACATAGAAACCAATGTTACCTAAAGTCTTAGCTCCCAGAGATAAGCCTGTTATTCTAGCCATCAACTTAAAGGAACCACTCGCTATTTTTTCTGCATCGTTCGCGGACTCTTGAGTAGGCGGACTGAGTACACTCATCAAGCCATCAACCATTTCAGCGGGAGCAAAGAGTTGCACGTTCTTTGGTTCACCATCGACCTCGACCTCAAAGTTTCTAAATGGGTCATAAGCTTCTGTTCCTCCTGCTCTGATTTGTTTGTACCTGCTTCCACCGTACTCATCTATATTTTCTAATCTCTTTTCTTTGAGCTCATCCTTTGTAAGTATCCACTTGTTTCCTTTTCTGCGTCCAACGTCTAACAAGTTTTTCATGAACGCTTGGTTCGATGCCATCATACCAACGCTGAGATAAGTACGTAGAAGATTCTTGAACCCTGCACCCTCGTCAGTTTCCTCTCCAAGCAGAGCCCTGATTGATTCATCAATATCTCTTTTCTTTTTCAACTGATTTATCAGAGGACTCGCAAAGGATTCAACAGCTTCGGGTCCTGCTATCAAGTTACTTGCTTCCTTATCTTTATAACTATGAAGGAATGAAAGCATCATTGATCTACCTAAGTCTTTGTTGTCGCTAAGTTCTTTCTCAGCTAATGCGGTAGCTTCGGACTCTTCTTTACCATCTTTTATGAAGGCTTTAATACGTGCTTGTTTGTAGGTGTCTTCAAAATACTTAGCAGCATTATCTCTCACGGTGCTGAACTTAGGATCTTTGGTAACTTTATCCAACCACCCTGCTTCATTGAACATCTTATATGATCGGGTTATGTATATCCCTAAGTTACTATCTATCGTAGCACTTAGATCTACGTCCACATTGTAGAGTTCTTTAAGTTTAATTGATAGAGTGTCAACGATATCACGTATAGCTTTGAGCTCACTAACAAAGTCAGGAGATACCTTTTCCAGTTGAGTTAAGGCAGCGTCCTTTTTCTTTCTAATGATTTCTTTTTGAACGTCTTCTTGTTTGCGGATGTCGTTCTTGTATTTGTTTGTAGCATCCTCAAGAAGTTTTTTCTTTTCTTCTTCGGTGATCTCTTTACGTTTAGCTCTTGCAATTATGTCCGCTTTTCTGGACTTGTGTTGGAGCTTCATTGAATCTTTGATATCATCAGGTATCGAGACGACTTTCGAAGAACCCGTAGCTTCAGATATCAATTCGTATGGTATACTAAATCCTTTATCAATAAAGTCTTTATCAAGTATCTTCCTTAACTCAATCGATCTTAGGTTAACATCATTCTGAACAGCACGGTTGAACGCTTCTCGTTGTTCGAACATACGTCTGACTCGGATATCAAGAGACCCAGTCATGGCGACTTTAAATTTACGCCACCAAGAATCTTTACGTTTCTCTGAATCATACACACCGTCCTCGTAAACAGGAGCTTCTAACATTTTCTCCAAGCTATCAACAGTGATACCCCCCGCAGAGTAAGTGTACCCTGATATTGTTTTATCAGTAGCACCGAGCTCAGAGTATAAGATAGAATCTTTGGAGTCATCGAACCTTTGAGAGAGCGGGATTATATCGCCTTCTGCATTCCTCGTTACAAGCTCTGCTGATTTAATACTTTCAGGTTTGAATGCAATGATATGATAGGTATCAGATTCAAGACCTTTCATATTAAACTTTTTATTTACCCTATGGTCTACGATTCCATCATAACCAAGCTCTTCGAAAACCCTACGGATAAACTCTCCTCTGGCTATGTTGCCTTCGGCATCTGTAGCCATTGCGTACAAACTACTTAAAGCATCTTCGACTTCAGCTAGTGTAGGTTCCTCGATTGCAGAAAAATTTTCATCAGCTAGCAGTTCTGAAATTTCTGAACCTTGTTGATAATACCCAAAATCAGGCCCTACTTTTTCAATAGCCTGAATAAGTGCAGGTTGTTCATCGTTAAAGTATCCGTTGTCTTCGGCCCACTCTTCGGCAAACTCCCTAAGATCAGAATCAAGTACATCTTCGGGGTCAATGTCTTTCTCCTTAGCAAGCTGTAAGCGTAATGAATCTAGCTCATTTTCTATCGCCTCTTCATCAAACATCGAATAAGGATCTAGCCTCATTTGAATATCTCCTGAGAGAGCCTTAGATATCATCTCAGGATCTCCTGAAAAAGATCCTATAACAGCAGGATTTTTAAGCTTGATAAAAGCGGGTATCACTTTTCTTTCAGGACCTATCAGTTCTTGTTGAGCGATTGCATAACCAATCTCATAAGGTCTACCGTATTGCCATTTTGAAATGTCAACAGGATCTGTAAAGTTATCAGGCATCGTAAAGATTTCTTTAACTTTAGATGCGGGTAACTTATCTTCAGCGTACTTTTTGGATTCCTTGACTAGGGTGGATACATTACCTTTCACATCAAATGAAAAGAAAAGCATTTCTAGAGACTCACCTGTCACTCCAACGCGACTTTCAAGAAACTTGGCTATTTGCCCTTCATAATATTCTGCTCTTGTTTCTAATCTATTATTTAAATCAGCCCCTTCATCTAAATAATTAAGGGTTGAGTCTTTTCGAGAAGAAGAGAAATAAAAGCCAAGACCAAAATTATTATTTATGTTTCCTTTGCTTTTGGAGAAGACATCAAAGCTATGAGTCGTACCGTGGTATGCTCCGTCCAAAAAGTAACCTGCATCCTGAGCAGCTCTCATTACCATTTGTTGCAATGTTAATCCCTCACTACTGACCCAATCCTTTTCAGGATTCTCAGCTAACTCTAAGTACTCTTTATCAGTAGCACCGAGTTCAGAGTATAAGATAGAATCTTTAGCTGTATCGAAGCGTTGTGATAAAGGTATAACTTCACCCGTGCTATCATAAGTTACAGGGTCTGCTGATTTTATGTTCTCTGGTTTATTGAGTATAACATACTGCTCACCTGTAATATCGTTTTCACCGCTTACCCATTCGTCTTTACCAACAACAATACTATCCCGACCTTTAGCCTGTAGTCCTTCAAAGAACTCAGATTGATTATTCGGTTTAAATCTTTCCTCTGCAAAGGTCTTCCAAAAGTCAGGGTAGACTTCAGGGTTTTTCATTTTTAGATAAGCCTTAACTACTTTAGGCTCCTTCTTTTTGTACTCTTCAAACAAACCATCCTCATTCTCTTCGCCCATGAATGAGTAATCATCAATGAGATCTGCCTTCTGCTCTTCACTCCAGTTGTGATAACCAACGGCTGCTCTTTCGTTGTCCGCGAAAAAGAAAGCTCCCATCCCCCCTAAAGTTTTATCGGCTTGGAATATATCTATCTCCTCTGGACCCGCGTGATATCTAGGCTTGGTAATAAATCCTGCTTCTTTTGCAGCTTTGTCTACCATAGCCTGTAGTTCTTTTTGATTTCTTTGAGGGTTCTCAGCTAACTCTAAGTACTCTTTATCAGTAGCACCGAGCTCACTCCGTAAGGTTGTCATATCTATAAGATCCTCACGAGTTGTTTCTGCTATCCTAATTTGAGAAGGATCAAATACGACCCAAGTACCAGAGCCCTCGTAATGAATCGCATCGTAACCACTTAATTGTGAAACTAATTTAGTAACTCCTTCTTCTCCTACAGCATCTATGTCTTCTTTAATTTTTTGAAACTTAGGGTTCACCTTAGCTAACTGGTTTATCACCATACCAAACATTTGTGCTTGTGCTAAATACATTACAGGAGTCTCGTTAACCCTAAGTAAGTTAGCTTCTTCGTTTGTTAACTTATATTTAGTCCTTAAACCTTTAACTAACTCGTTGAAGAAAACTTCATTGTTACCTATGCCTTCCATAGCTCTTCTCGGAGTTGTAAAAACTTTATTAGCCTTCAGAAAGACATCATACATTTGTCCTTCTTTACCTTTGTCAATCTCAGCTAACTTAGAATCTTCAGTTTTAAAATAAAAACCAAAGCCTCCTCCGATATTCTTCCTCTTGTAATCTCCAACAGATTTAACACCTTCGCTTTCAGCACCGTTAAATACTCTGACAAGATCACCTTCAACTAAATGATTGTTTCGAATTGCCTCGGCCTCGATCAGCTTTTTAGTTTGTGGGGCACTATAGTCAGCATCTTTCAATGACCTATTGAAATGTTCTTTAGATCCTACGACAACTGAGTTAGATGGATTAGGGTACGCAACTGAATCTCTTGGGTTGCCTGTTAAGTTACCTAAAGTGATGTGGTATATCCTTTGCTTATCAGGAGAAGGTTCTCCTAGTATATACTTTTCTACAAAATTATTTAAGACTTCTTGTTCGACAACTCTTCGTACTAATGACTGCCTAAGCGTACCGTCTGGTTGTATTTGTGATACAATTTCGGGAGCGTGGAACGTGAGGTTAGGGAGCACTGCTGTAGTACTCTCTCCTAAACGACGGAAAGCTTCGCCTAATATATCAGTTTTACCTTGAGCTTCTCTACCTTCAACAAAAGCTTGATTCAGCAATGTGATATGTATGTCTTCTTCTGCTAAAGGAACGAAGTTATTAGACCCAAAATTAAAGTTCTCTTGTTCTTGTTTAGCTAATTCAGTAAGTGTGTCCGACTTAAACATATAAATGCCTGTCTTAAAAACCTTACCTTTTGTAACTCCTTTGTTAAGGTTAAGAGCATCAATATCAAAAGGACCTATGTCAGCTAGTCTTAGTTCCTGCCCTCCTCTATCAATCTTGCGATTGTTGCCCTTCATATCAGAGAACGTCTGAGCGAGAGGGATTAACTCGGCTATAGTAAGATCAACTACATTCGCAGTAACAGAAGCATCTGGTCTGGTTAGCATGATCTGACCGTATCTATGATTGCCATCAAGAATAAATCCATCAGAACTCATTATTGAAAACGGTTCTTGGAGAACTTTATCGGTAGCTTCCTGCATATTGAAGTGCTTTTGCATAGCGTACCAAACTGTTTTAGGAAAAAACAATTCAGTCTGATATGGTTTCATATCTGCTACAGGAACTTCCTTTTGCTCAACGCTTACTGGTCTTTCTAAACTTTCACTCAAGAATGTACCGAACTCCTCTACTTGTTGAGGCTGAACGATAGGCATTTCTTCTCTCGAAGTATCACCTATTTGATCTCTAGTATCTGAAAGAATAGATTTAAGAGCGTCATAATTAGCTTCAAACTCTGGAACCTCATCAAGGAATGATCTAGATAATCCCATATCGTCGAGTTTACCCTGAGCCCTGATCCCTGCATCCTTAGCTGATGTATCAAGAACCCTGTCTGTCTCTGGTCCTGCCTCTATCGGAGCTCCAGTTATTCCCAAACTTGTGAACATTAACTCTGTTCTTCCTTCGTCAAAACGAAGGTCAAGCGGAACGACTTGTGTTTCATAACGAAGACTTCCGTCTCTTCTATCCTCTATAGCATTTAAAGATTGTTTAAAAGCAATCGACTCTGCGGACTTAATATTATTTGGTTCGAATATAGCAAGGCTTCTACTGTATTGTGGAGCGGCTTCCGCATCGGGTACAGTTTCTCTTTCATAATAACCTCCGTAACCAAACTTTCTAAGGTACTCGGCTAGATTAAGAATATTGTACTCAGAGATGTACTCCATGTTAGTTACATCATAATGAGTGAACACACTATAAACGCCCTGCTTGATCTTACTCCTTAGCATGGACTCATTAAACTCGCCTCTTTTAATAGCGGCTTTAACTTCGTCCTTTTGTTTTAGTTTATTTATAACTTCATCTACTTCGGAATCATTTTCATGATCAAAAAGTTTTAAGTCTCTTTTAAGATACCACCGATGTACAATTATATCTTCTGCGGATACTTGTTGAGCTATAGCAGCTATTTGTTGGGCATCGACTCTGTCTTCGCTAACAAAAGCCGCTATAGAATTGTGCCTAGATTGTGGCGTATCTATATTATACACGGGGCTTCCGTGATAATATACTATGTCCGTATCATATCCTTTAGCCTCTGCTGCCTTTTTTACTAAAGAGTTTAATTCTGCTATGGTTTGACCATTCTCAGTGATCCAAGCGTCAAGTATTTGTACTTTAGCTCTCGTATTATCTTCTTCATTTAAAACACTAACATCTAGTGCTTGCTCTACCTCTTTAGAGTTGAGTAAATCTTCAAGATTACTAGTACCTGAGTCACCTGTTAAGATGAGCTTACGGTACTGCTTGTTATCAGCTCCTAATTCTGATCTAAGGACTCCAGTGTCCTCAAATTCAGGAGAACCGTAATCGCTTAGTCTTGAAGTAGCTCTCCGCCCAGCAAAGAATAAACCTCTTCTAGCAATAGTTCTCTTTTGAGCTCCTGTTCCAACTTGGGCCTCTGCTCTTTCAACGAGTCCACTGTCTGGGGTTCCAAGCCATAGCGGTCTGGGAATTTCTTGTCCAAGGATTCTATTTCTTGCTTGCTCAGGGTCATTTTGCTTCCATATATTCTCACGAGATTCTACATAATTCAAGTCGGATCTTACGTTCTTAGGGTACATCGCTCTAATAGCTTCCCATGTTATAGACTGTAGCTGATAAGGGCTAATTCCTAGCTCTTTAGCTGCTTTCCTGTATGCATCAACATAAATATGGTACGTCCCTTGCATACCGTAGACACTATTCCTACTGGAATCCTCCGCGAAGTTATGTTTAACAGCAATAGCTTTCGTAGAATAAGGCATCAGGAACGCAGCAGCAACAGCGTGTGTGTCTATGGTTACATCTCCCTTTAAACTATTAGGGCTAACTATATTATTATAAAAGTTTCTAACTTTATGGTAGTTCCCTAATGACTCACTAATGTTTTCAAGTGATCCATCATCAAGCATTGATAAAGCTTTAGCCGTTTCGTCAGAACTACCCCACGCATTTGTTTTTATATCACCATCAACATTCATGTAAGGAGAATTAGGATCTCCTTCAGGATCTACATTAGAAACTCCTTTACCAAATAAAGTTTCAGCTATCAATCGAGCTGCCCAACCTCTTTGTGCAGTTTCTGTTAGATCTTTAAAGCGTTTACCTTTAAGTTTATTTAGGATTTTAGCTCTCTCTGCCCGTGCTTGGGCGTTTAACTGATCTTTTACCTTCTTAGGTTTACCTTGTAACTGAGCTTTAGGAGCTGTTGCTTTCGCTACGGTCTCTTCAATGGTTGCTAGAAAAGACGCTGAGTCCATTCTATAGTTTTGGTAATTACTCCACACCTCTATAACCTGCTCTGCTTGAGCTAAGTTAAGGAACCAATCTTTTTGAGGACTTAGTGCAGCCATTACACCCGAAACTTGTTGAGGTGTAATATTATATTTTTTACTTAATGAATTAGCGACTCTGTTAGCTCCCTGATACCACCGTTTAGAGCGTTCTCTAACTTCAGGAGGCACTGCATTATATAAAGCTTTTAAATTATCCGAAGACCAATCCCTAAGTATTTCAGTCCTTTTTATTGGGTCGGATTCTTCCATGAACTCTTTAGGGAGAACGTATCTACTCGTAGGAGTATCCGCTTCACTCGCCTGAGCAATCTTATTAATCTGATTCCCTATTGTTTTACGAAGGGACGCGACTGCTTTTTCAGGTTCAGAATCGTTAATTCCTAAATCTCCTCCTATATTACTCTCCGCGCTTGTAGGTCTGGGCTTCTTTTTGGTACCCAATTTGGCCGTTCCTATACGTAGGTCATCATTGAAACCTAATTCATATAGAGGGCTGTCCGTAGCGTTAGCCTCTTCGGGGAATATCTCACCTAAAGTTGTACTTTGTATCCCTGCTATATAATCGTCAGGGGCGTTCGGGTTAAATGCAAAGTTACCCGCACCAAATCGCTCCATTCCGATTAAAACATTTATTTCCTCAATCAAATTAGAAATCGCCATATCCATTTCAGGAGTAGTGTTTCCTTTCTTTTTAAGGTTAAGTAGTCGCGAGACCATTCTTCTCAAGTACTCAAGAGCTATCTGAAGTTTAGAAGGATCTCCTGTCCAGAATAGATAGTTTGCCTCCGAAGTAGTCCCCGTCATTCTCTCCTGAGCGTACATACGAAGCTTCTCTTCAATAAGAATTTCTTTAGTTCGCTGAACAGTAGCTTCGTTCTCAGAATTTAAAGCTGCTTTAAGTTGCTCATTTCGTACAGGGTTATCTGGAGTGTACTCATCAACAATAGATTCGAACTCTGCGTCAGTGGTTTGATCTATTAGATTGTCTAATTGTTTTTGAGATATAGATCTGTAAGAAGCAACGTGAGCTATCTCTTCACCTATAATAGAATTAAGTATCCGACGAATTACAGATTCTGATTTGCCTTGTTTAATTAAGTTAGCTACTGCATTTTGATTAACAAAAATATCATTAGTTCTAGCACGAGCGTAAGCAAAACCAACTCCCTTCTCGTTTGTAACAGTCAATGTAAGTCCGTTACGTCTGACAAGAGCCCCTATACGGTTTATTAGTCTCGTTAAAATATTTGATTCATCTAGCGTAAGTGTATTGTCGGACTCTACCTCTATCGGTTTGTCTGCTTCGCCCTTATCTACTTCTTGGTTATCAAGTCTTTTCTGGTTTGCAGGAGTAAGTTCTGTTCTAAGAATATCAGGATCACTTGTAGATCTTGGAGGCCATACCTCTTCGACACCTTGTTCAACTGAACCAACGCTTTTTCCTACATTCTGCAACTTGCGGAGGTCATCGATTGTACGGCTTGTTATATCCGAAACACTTTCTGTTGCGGTAGGTACATCAGGAGTTGCTTGTTCTCCGAAAGCATAGTGAGTTGTAGTATGTGCTTCGGCAGAACTCTTTCTTATCGCATTGATAACAGCGATTGTTTTTGGAGTGCTGAATGACTGTCCTAAAGTTGCTTCAACTCTTGCTCGTACGTCTTCAAGTAAAGCTAAGTCTTTAGTTATGTCTCCTTCTTTGCTAACCGAATCGGTAGTACCACTAATAAGTCTAAGCAGAGTGTGTAAAGGACGGCTATCTTTGCCCCTTAAAGATTTTTTATATAAAGCTAAGAAGGCTTTACCGTGTTCACTGCTTGGGTCCAATGACCTAAGCGTAGCTCCCTGATCAATTAGTAAACCTAAGACTTCATTACCTGACATTACACCAGTACGCCAGTCAGGTCTTCCGTCTACGTCATCTAAAGCAGTTGTTAAATCGAGATAAGCATTGACGGAATCCCTTAAAGACTGATCTTCTTCAAGAACAGAAGCAGCATCAAGAACCAAATCGTTCATGAAATTAACCGCAGTAGGGTCGAAGGTTGCTGCAACTGAAGGGTCTACCAATCGTACGTACCTACGTCTTTGTGTATCTTTAGGGTAGAATTTTCCTTCAGCGTCTTTGTAGTTTGTTTGGAAAGAATTAAATCTATTAAATACTCGAAGACCTACTTCACGGAAACTAATAGAATCTTTTTGGAGTAAAGGATCATTAAGTACATAGTCCGAAAGGAACTCTAATATTACTTTGTCTGACTTAGTTTCTGAAGTAGCTAAGTTTATTTTTAAAACAGAAGCTGCTTGCTCAACAGCATCAGGATCAGATGAAGCTAACCTACTCTTAAAAACTTCAATACCCTTTTTAGTTGGCGTAGCTACACCAGTGTCTTCATTAATTTCAACCGCCCCCTCTGTTTCACGTAAGGTTGTGTTCAATTCGTGGAGAACTGTAACCATATTAAACTCTTGCTCAAGAGCTATAATAGCTTGCTCTGAAAAGTCAGACTCAAGTACATCTTGAGCTTTAGGTGATTTAAGAAGGTTTAAAGCTTCAACTTTACCTTCAGGGTTTTCGCGAACAGCTTTGAAAAAATCTGTAATCTGTTGGCGTACTTCACTTATAGGCTGTTCTTTGGATTGAGCTGTTCCTTTTTTCCTGAAGTTAGATCTTAGTTCGGTTCCCTCTCCTAATGGTCTAGTACCTACAACAACTCCTCTTTCATTATTTGAAAAAAGATTTAGTACTTCAGTATTGCTAGATAAGTTATCCGCAACTGAAGGGAATACTTCATTGATTGAGTTTTTGTTTACTCGTTTATTACCTGAGAAGCCTCCATCCATTATAACTCCCTCAATCAAATCACTGCCTTCTTTATAAATGAAAGCAGGGTTTAATCCCGCTTTTGATATAGGGGCTTTAATAGAATAACCCATTAATAAAAGCTTTGCTGCCTTAACAGGATCATTCTCAAACAGTGCGTTGCCCTCACTATCTAAGTAGCCAATAACTTTGCCATTATCTTTTACAGGGTTCTTAACATCTTGAGGCAAAAAGCTAGAGCGTTTAGGATAACGAAGTTGTATTAACTCATTTAAAAGCTGAGATTTATTTTCATAATATCCTTTAGGGAACATTGACCTATCAGGCATACCATGAACAGCGCGGTCTTGAGTAAGATCAACAGGGACTCCTTTACGTATTAAGTCTTCAAAAGCTTTCACCTCAGTAGCCGTAAGGTGGTCATCAATAAATTCTTCTTTAGCAATAGGAATATCAGCAGTAGGGAATACATACTCCTGCCCTTTAATAAGGCTAGTGCTTTCATTTAGACGAGCTATAAGTTGTTGTAATTTCCTTTCTTCAGGGTGTATCTTTTTGGTTTTAACTTTTTGTTTTGTTGCTTCGTTAGCAACTCCTGAACTTGGTTTGTCTAAAGTATCAGCCCGATCTTCAAGCTGTTCGGCCAAAGCTTCGGAAACAGTTTCAGGGGAAATGTTTTCATCTAGTAAATTAACAAAATCTTCTGTAGAAAATTCTGTTTGTACGGGATCACCTTCTTGTAAAATTTCTGTTTCCCCAAGAAGATTTGTTGTAGTGACAGGTCGAGAGGTTAAATCTAAGTCTATCTCCAACTGTTCTTCTTCTACTCTCCTGTTAGGATCTGTTCCTTCAACAGAGGCATCAAACTGAAACTGAAATTGTTCTGGACTTAAATCAGTAGTGAAATCAAACTCAGCCTGATCTTCTGGTGAGGCTCCTTCTTCGTCTTCTGTGGTCTCAACTACTTCATCTTCTGTTTCAACTACTTCATCCTCTTGCTCTAATTCTGGAGTTTCTTCTGGAGTTTCTTCTGGTCTTCTTCTCCTTCTTTCTCCTACCTCTCTTTGTGGAGCGGTTAATAACCGTCGAGTCTCTTGTATTTCAAGTTCGTCTGCTGTAGCGGGAGCTCCTGCCGCTTTAAGTTTTTCTATAATTTCATCTGCAACCTGAGCCCTGTACCTTGCTTCATCGCCAGTGGGTCCTCCAAGCTTATCATATAAACCTCTTGCCCCTGTAGCACCAAAGCCAAATATTCCACCCAACAACATAGAGTGTCCTACACCAGCAGCTATCTCTTTTAGCGGAGTATCTTGATTAAGAGCAGCGTCCCTTACAAAAGTCTGTGCAAGTTCATCAATTCCTTCTTCAATAGCCTCACTTACACCACCCTCAATAATAGGAGAGTTCAACAAGGCTTTCCTCATTTTCTTTTGTAAAAATTTTGTAGCTACTTCATCAGATACATCATCCCCTAACTTTACGCCAAGTTGCCTTCTCATAACTCCCTGCATCTGTCGATAAGTCATTCCATCAAGGAAAGCTTCTTCCAAACCACCACGACCTAACTTCATAAAAGCAGTCGTAATCAATCCTGTAATAGTTCCCGCCAACAAAGAAGATCCAATCGCTGCGTCATACTTCTCATCATGAGACATATCTTCAGGCATTGAATTATATATGGTGGTAAACATACCACCCGCACTTCTGTTAGCTGATGTTACAAACAAAGAGCCAAAGGTTTTGGAACTCATGAGAAGCTTGTTATCAAGCATCTGGTTGTAGACGTTTATTGCTTCGATAGCGTTTTTCTCGCTCGTGCTTCGGATAAGCTTTTCTTTTAAATTCTTCTCGGCTAGTTCCCTTACTGCAACTTCTCTAGGGTCTAATACCCTTGAATATCCAAGACCTGCATCAACAGTCTTTTCTAAAAAATCTTTTTTGCTGGCTGTTCTTAACACTCCCCCAAGCATCCCTTTAGCAAATCCTTTGGCCGTAAGAGTAGTACCTGTCTTGAGTCCAATGTAAGCTGCACCACCTGCACCCATTGTAGCCATACTTAGAGCAGCCGTTGCTCCTATATCTACAAGCACTGGAGCAACCATAGTCATGATATCCATACCTAAGCCGTATTCCTGATTGAATAACTTAGCGACTTCTCTACGCCTTGATTCTTCTTGAGCAGCTTCCCCTAATCTTCTAGCAGCATCTTCGCTTTTAAATAAAAGAGCAGCGGGGATGTTGTATAAAGAAGTAAAAGAATCGCCTATAGAAGCCAGTATAGAAGTAGACTGATTTTTTAAAGCATCGTAATTATCTTCATTAGATAAAAATTTATCGAGAGTCTCTACAGGATCTTCTCCTGCTTGGGCTCCCTGAGCAGACGCAGCTATCCACTGTTCAGAAGTAGCTTTAGTTTCTTTTAGTATGCTATTAACAGACTCATACCTTTGCCTCTTATAAAAATCTCTTTGGTTTCGTAACGAATCTTTTTGCTTATCAGTTAGCCTTGTATCTTTTTCTAGAGCCTCTTCAAAACGAGTAGGCTGTAACATAAGTTGTGGGTGCGCTACTGCTGTTGTACCAAACACACGAATATTTTTAGTTAGGTCCGCCTCTTCAGAAAAGTATTCAAACTCTCCAGAAAGGTTAGCTCTAAGAGCAGCTTGTTCTTCTACAACAGACTTAATCTCTTCATCAGAAAATCTTTTAGAAGCAAGGTTTAAATTAACATCTTTGTCTTTAGAGTATTGCTCGGCTAACTGTTGGCGTAGTACTTTGTTTAAGAAGTTCCTGTCCCTTTTGACATACATTCCACCGTGTAATTCTTCTTTAGCGGACTTGCCTTGATCTTCTCTAATAAGTAGATTAGATAAAGCATCGAAGTTTTCTCTAGCTTGGTCATTACCCACCTCATCCGAAAGTAGGTTTTGTACTTCATTCAATAATCGGCTTCTCCTCTGATCTTTAAATCTGTTAGCTCCGATATCGCTCCCCTGCTGTATTCCTGACTGAACGAGAATAGCATCTTCATAAGAAACAGCTCCATCGCGAACAGCATTTTCAAAAGCTGAAACAGGATTCATTACTGAAGTCCCTCCAATAATTTGTCTGCTTCCATCAAGATTACTTAAAGAAGCAAAAGGAAGTTCTCCTACATCAACAAGAAATGACTTAGCATCATTTAAAGTTTTGTTAAGAACATCTTCACTCTCACCGTTTTCTTTGCCCTGTTTCCAAACACTCGCGACGTTTTCTCCAAAAGCTCTAGTAACAAGATTAGTCTGCTTGTCTAAAGATACAGGATTAGGTTTAAATATCTCAGAGTTCGGGGTCTCTTCATTAATAAATCCTTCTTCGAGTAAGTGTCTTTTTAAAGAGGCATTGATATTACCTTCAACAGCTTCACTTAAAGTACCTTGATCGAACCAATGCATACGATGGTAGTTCGCATAGCTCCTCCACTTTTGTTCACGATCTGGTATTCCTGATCCAATTTGAGCGTCCCATGTATCAAAGTCTAAAGGAGGCGTAACATTATCAGCCTCCTGTGGGTTAACGGGTTGTGATGCAAAGGGCGATCTGCCCTTAGAAGAAGGCGATATTTCTGACATAGCAGTAAATAAGGTTATGTTGTGTTGTTAGATTTTAAAAAATAGATCTTTGTTCTGTTTTAGCTTGTGCGGTCCCTAAAGGAGAAGCTCCTTGGCTTGATAAAAATTGTTGTGTTCGATCAAACACCATGTCGTTTAGTGCTTGCGTTAGTTCTTCTAAGGTTCCTGTCTCAAGTAACCTGCGACGTTCTTTTGTAGCTGGATCTTGTGCAGATAATTGTGTTGTCTTAGAAAGACCGAGAGAGCCAAGTATGATACTTCTTATGTATTGTTTTTTAAAGTCATCAGTATTTCCCTTTGCGCCTTTTGCTTGCTCTGGGTCTATGCCTAACGCGCCTAATAAAATTAAATCTTCCGTCGTCAGTTCGTCCTGCCCTGTTACCCATTTCGTAGCAGTGTTAGCGTGTTTCTCTAAAAACTCTAGCATAGCTCCTTTAGACTTTTGACCTCTAACTGTCTGCCTTTGTTTAGATAAACCTCTAGCAAGTGCGCTATAGCTGTCTATTTCATTTTGTGATAAACCTGAGATGCCTTGTATCCCTGCTTCATCTCCTATCTCGGCAAGCTTTAATGCTATAGATCGCGGAGCTGTTCGACTTGCTCCTGTAGCAGAGGTGGTCTTATCAAATAAACCAATCAAGTTAGCAGTTGCAGGATTGTTAAGAGCTGTAGGATTATCAGTAAGTATATCTAACATCCCTTTAGTTCTTTGTTCCTGAGACACTCCAGTTTCAAGTAAAGGCTTTAAGCGTTGAGCAACAATAGGAGCAAGGTTAGCGGCTTTACGTTCTTCACGCATCTTACGTTGAGCGTCTACAACACCTAAGAAAGCTGCTTGCCCTTTGTCAAAACCCTCAAACTGCGGTTCAAATCTTCTTCTAAACCCTTCTTGTTCTGAAGGAGTCATACCTGAATTAGCAAGATCACTAAAGAACTGCCCGCGCATAGGGGCTATATCTCTCTGATAATCAAAGTCGGGTTGAGCTGCAAGTCTCTGAGATTCAGCGATCAAGTTAGACGCTTCATTCTCCATGATGCGGTGCTCTGGTCTGTATATAGTAGGCTCATTAAGACGAGCCTGTTCAGCAGCCATAGCCATTTGACCAGCCTGACTTGTATATCCTTTCCTCCTTAAACGACGAGACGCGCGTTTAAGTTTATTGGAAACACGATCACGGGAAAATCGAACCATTACCTATTTCTTTTTCTTCTTTTTTCTAATTCATTTACCTCATCAGGAGAAAATGATCTATAACTAACATTAGTCGCTCCTTTAATTTTTTTAGAAGGAGTTTCTGTTCTTACAACATTAGGGTTTCTTGGAGCTTCATAAGTTCTCCGTCGCTCAGGCATGCGCTCACCAGATATAGCACGAACTCCTCTGGGGGATACACCCGTATCGGCAAAAAATTGTTTAGCACCTTCCTGTGAGGTAGCTAGATCCCTCATTCTGGATTTAGCTTTATCTAAAGCAGTGGCTTTAGGGTTGTATGTTTTCCCTTGTTCTCTAGCCATTCTATCACGAACAACTAAATTTTTAGCTGCTACTTGTTCATCAGTTCTTTGTTTAAACTGTGCTGGCTTCCTCATTTCTCTAGCAGCAGTAAGATAACTACTAGATCCTAACTGATAAGTATCCCCTCTTAAAGTGTCGCGAGCTTTGTCTAGAGCAGACTTTTTAGTCTGAGGAAGAGCTAACTGAGATTTTACATCCCCCGACATCCTCTTAGAAACATTAGAAGCAACCTCATCATCCCGCGCAATAACTTTTCTTCTTTCTTCTTCAGTCAGTTTTCTAAATTCTTTTCTACCAAAGCCTCTTATGCCTCCACCAGTAGACGACCCTACCGCGCCAGAACCTGCTCCTGCTGTTCCTTGTTGACCTGTTGGTCCTGTAGGTTGAGCTGTACTAACAGGAGGAGTAGAAGGTGATTCAGCTTTTTCGGTACTCTCTGTCGGAGGTTTCATATCCGCAAAAGCTTTTTTTGAAGCTATGCTGTCCCCTATAATTTGTTCTTTAGTTAAATTAGGGAAATACTTGTCTAATTTTTTTTGATCTTCAGGAGAAATTGAATCTCTGGAAAACCTTGAAACTAAGCCAGTTAGCTCATTATATAACTTTTTAGTCATTAACCCCTCACTAAAATCCATCTTAGGGTTAAATTGTCTACCTCCTAGAAGAACATTTCCAAAAACTTCAGGGTTCCTTTCGACAAACTGTTTAGCTGCTATATCTATTGCGTCGGCCATAAACTAAATTTAAACTCTTTTTTCATAAAGGCAACACGCTAAACCCTACATATATTATTCTTCTATATACCTAATTAAGTTTATTCTATTAATTTAGAATAAACTTAATTACAGTTCTGAGAAACTTTTCAGTTTATTTTTACAAAGGATTGTTAGCAAGAATACCTGTAAGCCTCTTCATTGATTTGTGAGGTCTTGGCTTTCCTGATGGAGAAGACGAAGGGGGTTCGACCGCTACTAAACCGTGCCTTTGTCGAGCGACATCTAAACACAAGAAAGCTGCGTCCGCTAAGTCGGGACTTTTGCCGAACCTAGATTTAAATTCTACTTTAGATTCCATCTTCATCCTAAGACTCGATCCTTTGATCATGTCATATTTTCTCCCTGTTATTTCTTGAGCTAAATCTGTTGATACACCGAACAGTTGTTTAGTACGTATTAACTCCTTTCCAACAAACCAAAGTTCGGTTACTCTATTAGTATATAATTCATGTGCTACTTTTTTACTATTAGCACTGACTTTTTTATCCGTAGCCTTCCCTCCAAATGACACCCGAAGAATATCATCACTCCACTCCCCTGCCAGCAAGTCACATAAAGGAGCTCCAGCACCTGTCGAGTCTACTGCAAGATCAAGAGGAAGAACCCCCCGTTTCTCGCACTCCCGACGAACCTGCTGAACAACCTGATAACTCCTTGGGGTACTCTTGTTGGTGGCATCGTCATTGATTTGGACGGCTTCTCCTAATTCACATACATATTGGCCTGTCGTATCATAGCCGACCTTGCCAAATACTAACATACATCGGTCACCTGAATTAGTGAACGCGGGGTCAAATCCACATATATTTACAGGGCTACCTTTCCATTGAACCTGCCTCATAGACCCTGATCTTGCTAGTTCTGCTTCAGTATAAACACCTTCTGCTTCATCGCTATCGAAGAAAACAGCACGGACCATCCGCATATAACCTCTACTATTAGGCCCTAATAAAGCCTTATCTTCATTTAGTTTTTCAGTTGTGGGTAACCAAGGGTATAGTACTTCGTCAGCTAGAACATTAGGAGATCTCTCTGCATCGAACCTAATATAAGTACCACCCCACTTTGTTTCCCATGTGTCAGCAGAGTTGGTATCTACTGAATCCCATCCACCTTTAGGCTCTGAAAAAACTCCAAAGGCATCGAACCGAGACGATGGGTTACTAAGAGCGACCAGAGAAAAAGAAGGGTTCTTAGATAAGTTTGATAGAGAAGCTTGCAATATACTTTCACTTAACTCAGAAAGCTCATCACCAATCAGAATAACTTTCTTTTGTTTAATACCGATAAGTTTACCTATAGCGTCTTTTGTTCTGCTTCTTTCTGACGCTATCAAAGATAGTCCCGCTTTCTCTACAAGATTACCTGATGGTGTAACGTAACAAGCGTTACCTATACTGTCTCTAATTCTTATAGGTGCTAGACCCTCAAGGGGCAACAACAAACTGATCACTGATCCCCAAATCCTTTTCCTTGCTTCACGAAGCGTGGTTGATGTTAAAAGAACCAGAGTATCTTGAGGTTGGGCTAACCAACTAAGAACTCCCCATGCAGCTAGTGTATGTGATTTACCTGAAGAAGCTGCTCCTCCTATAGCAACATACTTGTTTTCAATAACAGCTCTGATCATTTCTTCTGCCCACGGATGCCTAACCATCAATGGTTCGGCAACTAAATCAGGGTTATTAAAGAGCTCATCACACAATCTCCAGAAGTAATATTCCCTAGCGTCATGATCTGTGTGATGATGAAACCCATACAACAAACCTGTTAAAGTATTTGTAGGAGGTAAGATAAACCCACCAACATCCATTTTTTGTTTGGTATTTATTCGTGGCTCAAATTTAAAGTTCTTCTTAGTCACACTTGAAATCTAGTAGTTATAAAGGTAATGTTAATTACTTTGTCAAAAAAGTCTAAAAAAGATATTTTACTAGAACGAGCTCTTGAAATGATAAGTGCTGGATATAAGCACGTAAATATATGTAAAGAGTTGGATATACATCCGTCTACGCTTAGACGGTGGTTACGTAAAGAGGGTATTAAAGCTAAAGAAGAACCCGAAGAACCAAAGAAACTCGATGTTGTTCAAGACGTTTTAGATAAAGAGTTAGAAAAGAAAACTGATGATGCAATAAAGATTGCTAAACATGACGCAAGGAAAGCTGAAGACGAAGCTATGATGGAAATAGCTGAATCTCAAAGTAGTCCTGCTGAGAAGTACCAATCTTATATTGCTGCTGCGGGTATTAAGCTACTAAGAGATTCTGTAAAAAATCTAAGAGGGCCTAAGACAGTTCGCGAACTATCAGAATTAGATCAGTTAATAAGAAGGAACTTAGGTTTAAACGCAAAGAATGCAGGAGGAGCAGGTAAAGTACAAATAGACATTAGCATTTTACATAACACCAAAGCCGATAGGGGCAATGGATCAATAAAAATAAAAGACGAAGATATAATCGATGCCGAAGAAGCCGAATGAATTTGAGATCGAAGAAGATGCGGAATCTGTTTTGTTATTGTATGCAGGACTAGAGGACGCTTTCATTGGTACTGTAGAGCAGTATGGCAGACCTCCTATAGCATGTTATAGTAAGACTATAACACTTGAGGTTTTGCAAAAGAACTATGAGTTAACGGAGAAACAAGCCATTGAAAAGTTTGAGTTTGAATATTTACAAAACAATTTTGAAGAAGCAACCCCATGTTGGCTGGACGACATATAAAACCAAGACCTCTTTTTCCTAATAAGAAAATTGTTTCAGACCCTTGGATTGTTAAAAGAGAGAACATACCTCCCTGTGACTTTACTTTTTGTTGTGACTTGTTAGCAGGACAATATTATTTAGTTATACCTGCAACAGCAAGAGAAGTTGGTTTCCTCCAGCTACTACAGAAAAACATAGATTGTTTTTTACCTATGGAAGGAGACGGTCTTCTAATTACTAAAAGGTGTCTAGATGGATATTGATGAAGAAGATGTAATCGTTGGAGTTGATAACGGGCTCAATGGAGGACTGGTAGCTATCGCTCGTTATACAGGTGGAGTGATTGCAAAAACTGTTATGCCTAATTTAGTTAGAGGTAAAAAGAAAGAAATAGATATTTACAAAGTATATCAATGGGTACTCGGTTTAGACTCTCGATTTATATTTGCAGTCGAAGAACCTTTACATCACGCTAAATCTTCTCAAGCTGTTAGGTCTATGGGTATTTCTTTTGGTAAACTATTAGGGTTAGCTGAAACTAAACAGTGGAATCTTAGACGAGTAAAAGTACACAACTGGCAGCATTCAATGTTAGGTCATTTAAGAGCTCCTTATAATACAAAAGAAGCAGCTTTAGCAGTAGCTAATAACTTAGCTCCTGATGAGTGTTGGTTAAAAAATAAACGATGTTCTAAAGCACATGACGGTATGGTAGATGCTTTTTTAATAGCTCAATACATACGAAAAGGGTATAAAATAGTAGACGGTCGTATTTAACTTTAAGTTTTTTCTAGACATACTTATGGAAAGGGATTATTAAAAAGTCCTCTCTATGAAAACTTTGTTCCCCAAACAAGAAGAGGCTTGTTCTTTTTTTGTAGATAAGCAGTCTCAACAAATTAATACGATTGATACCAGTGAAGTTGGTACAGGTAAGACTGTTGTAGCCGCTCACTTAGCTAAAAGACTTAGTGTACCTATTGCTGTTATTTGCCCTAAGTCAGTTATACCTTCGTGGGAAAGAGAGTTAAAAGAGGTAGGAATAACTCCACTATTTGTTTACAACTATGAAGCTATTCGTAGAGGTAAACCTCCTTACTTACGTAAAAAAGGTAAAAAGATAATGACATGGAACATGCCTCCTAACACATTAGTTCTTATTGACGAGATACATAAATGTAAAGGTGCGTTCACACAAAACGCACAACTTGTTATTAGCTTAGTTCAACAAGGTTTTTCAGTTCATGGAATGTCTGCTACATCCTGTGAAGACCCAACTGAAATGAGAGCTTTAGGTTATATGTTGGGTTTACATAACTTAAACAAAACAGAGGGAGTAAAGTTTAGTTGGTATAGTTGGATGAAGAAGAATGGTTGTGTGCAAGACCAGTGGAAACAATGGAGGTTATCTAAGAAAGCTTCTCTACAAAGTATTAAAGAAAAAATCTATGGAGTTGTTGGCAGCAAACTAACAGTACAGGATTTCCCTGACAGTTTTAAAAACAACAGAGTGTTTGTTGAATATACAGAGTTTGCGGAAAAAGAATCTATTCAAGCTATCTACGATGAGTTTGAGATAACTCCTGATGTAGTAGAGAACTACATAGATGGTACAATCAATAGCGATGATAGTGAAATAATCTTAGTAAAAATACTACGAGCCCGTCAGTTAACTGAGCTGTGTAAAATACCTGACCTTGTAAACATGGCTAAAGATTTAAAGGATCAAGGAAACTCTGTAGTTATATTCGTCAACTTTAAAGACACGGTAGACCTACTAGCTAAAAAACTTTCGTGCAAAACAATACAAGGAGGTCAGTCTGTGCAAGAAAGACAATCTAATGTAGATAGATTTCAAGAAGATAAAGACCACGTTCTTGTAGTTAACATAGCTGCGGGAGGCACTGGACTTTCTTTACACGATACTTTAGGTAAAAGACCACGAGTTAGTTTGATATGCCCATCATACTCTGCTAAAGAATATGCTCAAACATTAGGACGCATCCATAGAAACGGGGCGAAGTCAGATGCCATACAAAAAGTTTTAATATCCGAAGGCTCTATTGAGGAGCATGTGATAAAAGCAGTAAACAGGAAATTAGATAACTTAAAAGAACTACATGGATAATACACCAGACCACAAAAGTAGGGGACACGCAGAGTTCTCCCCATCAAGTTTAAAGTACGTAGCAGGATGTGCAGGATACGAAGGTAGGTCAGGCACAAATGCAGCAGCAGAAAAAGGAACCCGAATACATGAAGCACTAGAAGTTCGAGATCCCTCTGCCCTGCATGACGAGAGTGAGGTATTAATCTATGATATGATTGTAGCCGATGAGAAAGCTTTCAACGAAAGTTTTTTTGGTAACACTCCTTACGAAGAGCTTAACGAGATACAAGTGCAAGTTGACTTACAAGGAACTGAGACATGGGGAACTTGTGATAGATTTTTAGTTGCGGGAGATAAAGCTGTAATGGCTGACTACAAGACGGGGATTTCTAAAATAGACTCACCCAAAGATAACTGGCAAGCAAAGGCATACACGCTTGGTGCTTTCCAACAATTTCCTAAAGTGGATGAGATAGACTTTGTATTTTACATACCTGTCCGTGCTGAAGTTTTACACGACAAATTTACAAGAGCTGATGTTCCTTTATTAACAAAAGAACTTAGTGAAGTAATTCAAAGAGGTGAGATGGTTAGGCCAAAATGGAAAGGTGGAGTACCTGACCATGATGAGTTAACTCCAACAGTTAACTGTAGGTTTTGTAAACACGAAGATCATTGTCCTGCTTTAGGAGGACTTGCATTAGAAGTTGCTTCGAAAGTTGCGGGAGAGCCATTACCAAACAAAGAAGATTTTGATTCTGATGATCCTGAAGTTTTAGAAAAGTTATGGGGCGTTGCTAAGGTTGTATCAAATTGGGCTACAAGAATAAAAGCTAAAGCAGTAGAGCAAGCTAAAGAAGGTAAAGAGTTCCCAACTTTAAAACTTAAAAACATGGGAGCTACTAAAAAGTGTACTGACAATATAAGTATGTTAGAGATTGCAGAAACTTATGGAGTTACTGCTGAAGATTTATTAAGTGTATCTTCTTTACCAATAAAAAAGATAGCAGATCTTGTAGGTAAAAAATCTGACAAAGGAACTAAAAAAGAAAATTCAGATAATTTCCTTGCAGATCTTGAAGAAGCGGATATTATCAAAACTTCCGAGACGCGATTCACGCTCTCATAAGAAAATAAGAAAATAAGACAATAAGAAAAAATGAGTAAAGCTAAATTAGCAACCGTTAAAGAAGAGTTAGCAGAGGTATCAGATCCACCAAAGTTAGCTATCACCGCGAGCGATATTGAAATTCCTCGCCTTAATATAATTCAATCATCTAGTGAAATTGCAGGGGATGCAGGTTCAGTAGTGCTTGATAGAACAACAACTATCCTTGAGCCTGATAAGGAATGCCAAGTCATACCTGTTAATGCTCTCAAAGGATGGAGAGAGAACGTACCTTTTGGTTCTCCTGAAATGCCTCGCATAGCGTGGAATGAGGAGGAAAAGAAAGAGATTGAATCTGACAGTGAGTTCGGCACAATCGAATTTGCAGAAATCATTTTGCTTTTTCCAATGCCTGAAGGTGCAGATGAGGAATTGTACCCGTATCCCATCGGAGAAGATCAGTTTGCATTAGGTAAACTAAATGTAGCTAAAGATGCTTTTAGATGTACCTATAAGAGACTGGCAACTTTTTCTGCTTTTAATGATGATCCGTTATGCTCAAGAGCTTGGAACTTCAAAGCAGAATTATTAACAAGAGGTAGACACTCTTGGTTCGTACCTTCATTAACTGTTTCTAAGGATAAGTCTCCTGAAGATGTAACCAGTTTTGTAACCCGCATCACTAGCTAACATGTCAGAAGATAAAGTAGAAAGAATTATTGAAGACGAGCAGAGTATTTTTCAAGGGGAGTTAACTCAACTTGAAGGTATTCTAGCTGAGATTGACGAAAAGATTGATGCTTTAAAAGTACAGAAAAAGAAAATGCAGACATTATCTAATGTATTTAACTCTGCACTTGAAGGCATCCAACACGATCTTAAACAAGTAGAGCTTGGTCTGGAAGAATCCTCACAACATTCCGATTAAGCATTTAAAAATTTTACGTAGTCATACGTAAAAACAGGGGCTCCGTTTCAGTGAGTTCCTTCATATTATGAGAGGGATCGCCTACTCCTGTTCGTGGGGGACAGGGGTAGGCACTCTCATGAAAAATACCTCTTATGAAAACATACGCTTTAGACTTTGAAACTTACTACGACAAGGACTGTAGTATTAAAAAATTAGGTTTTAACTGTTACTTTTCCCACCCTGATTTTGACGCATATAAACTTAGTGTTGTGGGAGACGACGGTACTTCCTTCGTTGGGTGTCCCAAAGAAGAATTTGATTGGTCAATTCTTGAAGGGCATAGAGTTCTAGCACACAACGCATCCTTTGATGAATCTTTATATTTGTTCGGGGTAACTAAAGGTTGGTGGCCTAGTGTTAAATATGCAGAGTGGCATTGCACCGCAGACCTAGCAGCTTACTGTGGGTTACCTAGATCTCTTAAAGGAGCTACCTCTGTGCTATACGATTTAGAAATGGATAAGTCTACCCGTGATAATATGGCGGGTAAGAGATGGGAAGACATGGATGAGGACTTTAAAAAAGAAGTCGATGAGTATGCTCTTAAAGATTCTGAATATTGTTTAGACTTATGGAGAGATTTACAAGATAAGTGGCCTGAAGATGAAAGGGGTATCAGTAGAATAAATAGACTGTGTATGCAGAGAGGAGTTCCGATTGATGCTGAAGAGCTTAAAAAACAAAAAGAGAATATAAACATTAAGTTATTTGAGGCGGAGAATAACATCCCGTGGCTAGACACCGCTACTCCATTATCTAGAAAAGCATTTAACGAAGAGTGTAGGAAGATGGGGCTTGAGCCACCTGTTAGTTTATCCATGACCGACGACGACGCTAACGCATGGATTAAAAAACACGGTCATGAGTACAAGTGGATTGGAGCTGTCCGAGACTATAGAAGGATTAACTCCCTTAAAAGAAAGTTAGAATCTTTTGATAATGCCACAATGGATGATGGCAGATACTATGGAGGGCTTATGTATTTCGGAGCTCATACAGGAAGGTTTAGTGGGTCAGGAGGCAACCTTAATTTACAAAACTTACCGCGAGGAGAACTCTTAGGTACAAATCTAAGAAAACTTATTTCGCCTAGCAAAGATAAAAAGCTTATCGTAGCTGACCTATCTCAAATTGAAGTTAGAACTTTATGTTGGTTATCTGAAGATACAGAAACTTTAGAAGTAATTAGAAACTCTGATGACATATACGAAGGCTTTGCATGCCAATTTAACTTATGGGATGAAAGCAAAGGGTCATTAAAAGACGAAGACCCTAAGCTCCGCCATCGAGTAAAAACTATGGTACTTGGTTGTGGATATGGTGTTAGTGCTAATAAATTTTCTATGATCTCTGGTATGTCCATAGATGAGGCAATGCACTCTGTTAGGTTATATAGAACTTCTATGAAAAAAGTTGTGGGTTTGTGGAACACAATTCAACGTAAATTACACATAGCTTACTCTAAGAAAGAAGACTTTATTCTGGAGCTGCCATCAGGGAGACAATTAAATTACGGGAAAATAAAGACAACTATTCAAAACAACAGACGCAACTATGTTGCAATGTTGACTAAAGGAGCTAAGAAAATTCCCATTAGGTTGTGGGGAGGTTTACTAGCAGAGAACATATCTCAAGCTTTAGCAAGAGACATATTTTCTGATATGTTGGTCAGGTTAGAGCAAGCAGGACTTAAAGTAATATTCCATGTTCATGACGAATTTGTAATTGAAATTGAAAAGGAGGAGGCTCAAAAAGGATTGGACAAAGTGCTCGATGTAATGAAAACTCCTCCACCGTGGATTTCCGATATCCCTCTTGATGCGGAAGGAAAAATAGTAACTGAATATGAGAAGTAATGGAATATAGATATATTAAAAACCTGTGCGACAACAAAGCGATTAAGTCAAAGGACTTATCTACTTTACAAAAAAAGAAACCAACATTTAAAGACAAAGCTAAATTTAGAGCTTGGTGTGCCGACAAGAATACAGACCATTGTTTTTACAGCACTGTTATAGGAGACACACCGTCACTTCGAGTTTCCTCAAGCAACCCACCACATACAGTATGGGGGGTCGTAGCTGATTATGACGCTCCTATAGATTTCTCAATCATCGATAAAATACTAGCGACTCAATGTAAATCTGCAATGCCTACGTGGAGATCGAAAACTCAGTCAGGTTATTTGAGATTGGTCTGGGAGTTTGAATCAGGGATTACAGTAGCCCCTGATTTGTTTGCAGAGTTCATGAAGAGGATGGCTAATTACTTAGCCTTAGATAGAATCTGTGCAGGGTTTGATAAGTCTTCTCTCAAAGCTAGTCAGTATTTTGAGTTAGGAGTTGATTGGACAAAAGTAGGAGATCCTCTAGATGAATCTATTTATCAATCTGCATATAGGAAAGCAGCGATGGATAAGCCTCCACAAGTGTCTGAAGTTTCTATTCCTATTGATGTTATTGCTGAAGAGGTAAATAAAAGATTTCCTAACCGATGGGAGGGTGAGTTTAATGTAGGTGGCAGAGGTCCTTTGTTCTGGATCGATGATGGTATAGAAAGAGAAGGTTGTCAGGTTTCAGACAACGGTATGGTTACCTACAGTGATAGAGCGGGAAAAGGTTTTGTTACTTGGACAGAGATATTTGGTAAAAAGTTTGTGTCTGATTATGAGACTACAAAAACTTCAGGTATTCTCGATACGTATTGGTACAACGGTAAAACGTATTTCAAACTAATTTACGGGGCTGCACAACAAATTCAGGAGAAACAACTTATACTAGAGTTAAGGCAAGCAGGATTCTCTCCTAAGATAAGAGCAGGTAAAGCTTGTTCAGAGGTAGAGAATGCACTTGTTTCTATCTGCAACGATAATCGTATCGACGAGATAGCTCCTGTTATCTTTTCAAAAGACAGAGTTGTTACCTACAATAGTAGAAGGATACTTAATAACGCTAATATAAATCCTGTTAAACCCGCAGACTCAGGGGACAAAAAGGATTGGCCTTTCATACACAAATGGTTATCTAGTTTATTTGTAAATAATTCAAAGACTCCTACAATAGATTACTTTTATGCGTGGCTACAAAGGTTTTATGTATCTGTAATAGATAAGAATGCAGCGCAAGGTCAGGCTTTACTTTTAGTGGGGCCTACTAACAAAGGAAAATCACTGTTAAGTAACTGTGTTATCTCTGCATTAGTGGGAGGTTTTGCGGATGCTTCTGAATACATATCAGGAGGCACAAGCTTTAACAAAGACTTAGGAGGTAAAGCTGCTTGGGTGATTGACGATACGGTTAGTGCGGCTTCTTTTCAGGATCAGCGGAAAGCAACAGAGTTAATTAAGAAAGCAGTAGCTAATCCTAGAATGGAATACCATGCGAAACATGTAGATGCGATTAGTGTTCCGTGGACAGGTCGAGTTATAATGTCTCTTAACATGGACCCTAACAGCCTTAGCGTGATACCTGCATTAGACTCAAGTAACCGTGACAAGATTATGGCACTGCTTATTAGTGAGACTTCTAGAAGTAAGTTTCCTCCTAACCACATTCTGGAGCAAACAATAAAAGACGAACTGCCCTACTTTGCTAAATTTCTAATAGACTTTAAGCCTCCAAAAAGCGTGTTAGGTACTTCTAGATTCGGAGTTGATTCCTACATTGACCCTGTTATAGCAAGTGCTGCTTACGATAATTCAAGCAGGTCAAGTATTGCAGAGCTTGTTGAGTTTTTTGTTAAAAGAGCTAGGGAGTATGGGCATAGTGTTTCATGGAGGGGAACCCTTACAGATTTTCAAGTTACGGTTCAAGACTTTAATGGAGGGAGGAATGTTGGTATGTCTGGTTCTATGGAGTTTTTACGTAGGGGGATTGGTATAATGGAGGATGCTGCCCGCAACAATTCGCACTTACGCCCTATAAAATCCAGAGGCCAAGGAGGGGGTAAGATTTGGGAAATTGATCTGGACGAGAAATATGATATAGATAATATTCAAAATGACAAAATAATAGCCGTTTTATGACCAGACAAGAAATAGAAAATTTTATTGAAAAGACTATATCAACAGCATCTGTAATATTAGCAGATGATTTAGATGAAGCTTTTGTAGGTATTGATGTAGAACATGGGCCACCTAGAGCTGTTTATTCTATAGAAAAATGTATAAACTTGTTAGCCCAAGATATGTCTACCGTTGAAGCCGACGAATACTTTTGGCACAACGTAGCAGGAGCATTAGGAGAGGGGCTACCTATTTACATATCGACTCCTGAAGAAGAAGAGGAAAGTCCTTACGACTAAATCATTTATAACTAAATGGATTATTAAGCTTATCCATTTCTGTGTGGTATCCTGCTGCCTTGTAAGTAAACCCGTGATCATCTTGTTCCCCTCTTTTTTTAAACTGAGCTACTTGGAAAAATTTAGTCGTAGGCAACCATCCTACAATCCAGACAAACATTAAGTCTTTCCTCACTCTGGTAAAAAAATAAACATCGTTATCAGGGATTTTCTTAGAGGACCCATTAACAGAAACAGAGTATTCGGGTTTCGGGATGGACCCACAAGTTTTAGACTTAACCTCTATTCGTTTATGTCGATGTTCTAAGTCATGAGTAAAAACATAGTTGCCTACATAAACACTTTTTTTAATAAATTTATTAACGACTATCTCTCCTAAACAACCAGTCATACGACCCATACCTTGAGTAAATGAATTAGGAAGAACTCCCATTTCAGTAGCCCTCGTATGCGCGAGAGATATATCATCGCTAGAGGGGGTATAAACTGCGAAGGGACCGCTTTCTTTAAAACCTTGTTTTCTTACACTCAAAATTTCAAGTTGCTCGTTTCAAAAATAACTCCCAAGCAGGAAAAAATATTTCTTCCATACAACGTACAACTGCCTCTTGGTCGTAGTTCTCAAGCCACCCTACTCCACTTATGAGTAGACTAGCTTCCATCATTTCGTGACGAATAGTATTTAATAGGACTTTGCCTTTTAAATTTTTATTTATTTCGATAGTTTTTTTATCGTGTAAATACAATCCGAAGTCAGGGCTGTCCCCATTAAAAGGAACTAGCTCAAGTTTTACCCTCTGCCCTGCAATCGATATTGTTTTAGGTAGTTGCACATTACCACCTTTCTGAGAGTTCTTTGTAAAGTTCTATTCCCGCAGCCATTGCGGTGGCCACTCCTTCCATATTCTTTAAAGCAAGCTCCCAATCCTCCTCATTACTACCAAAAAACGGTTCCGCGATAGTCGCGGGACAGTGCGTTAATCTTAAAAACCCTGCTCCTCTACTGCCTTTCTTGCGGGGTTTGATACCTCTACTCCTTAACTGAGGGAAACAATCCTCAAAAGAATCCCGTAAAGATCTAGCGAACAACCTGCCTTTCTCTGAAGTATTCCAGTACAACCACTCATGTCCTGTCGCTGATGGAGTAGCAGCGTTAAAATGAAGTTCAATCGCTGCTTCAACAGCATCATGTTTTAAAGTTCTAGCGAGCCATTTCATGGAACTCCAATAACTATTACCTTTGTAGGTAGAATAAATTTTATGTGGAGTCTTCAACCTGTCGCTGATCATATCAGCTAATTGGGAGTTGTAGTCCCATTCAGTGACTCCAGTTACAGAAGCTGCACCTGAATCATTTGGTCTGCTGTGTCCCACGCATATTGCTATCATCTCCTATTATTATAGCACGCCTGTAGGAATAATCACTGTGAAACTTCTGGCCACGACCCATGAGATTGCCCTCTTCAAACGGGTAATCATACCCTTTTATTAGGGTAACTGTAGGTGGGTCATATAGACCGCTTTCGTTCAAGGCTGAGTCTCCTACTAAGTCGTTCAAGGCGCAGCTTGGCAGAAGGGCTACCATCGCCAGCAAGCCTATCAATCTCATCTTCAATCTCATATACGTGCCTCCTATACTTTAGTTTGGTATATGCAGCATATGAACTCAAAGCTGCTTTTATTATTTTTAAGAAGGTCACTTTTTAGTCTTCTTATAAGCGTCCTTTAAAAGTTTCTTTTTAGCAGTTGGCTTTTTAGAAGCCTTCTTTTCTTTGCCGTAAGATTTTCCGTACATTATTTCTTTTTAGATAATATTGACCATATAACCCCTACGAGAGTGACTGCTGCTGATACACCAGTAGTTACTTCCTCACCAGAAGCTAATCCATTCTGAGTCATGAAACCCCCACCGAAAGTAAGGATATGACGGATAATTCCTAAGATTGATTCTTTATTCATTTTTTCTTTTTTATTAAATTATATAAGGTAATTATAGCTACCGTAATACCTAAGAGTCCTCCAATGACTTGAATACCCCATTGGATAACCTCTGCGTATGGTATGGTAACCGCTATCAATGAACCAGTTACACCTGCTACACCTTTAGCTACTATTTCGCTATTGCTCATGAAGCTAAAAATATAGCATATTTGTAGCCTCAATCAAGGTGCTGAAAACCCTATTAATCAGGCAAAACTATGTCTTCGGTAGGTTCTTCTACCTCCATAGTCTCCTGAAACTCAGAAAGCCCTTCTTT